>ENA-ORTY01000421-ORTY01000421.1-human-gut-metagenome-genome-assembly--contig:-NODE-421-length-57886-cov-5.960419_pt1 | contig 57886 bp, 43 predicted proteins | sample MGYA00241917_ERZ509198 | MGnify/ENA primary metagenome ERZ509198 (study PRJEB26280, sample SAMEA2338857) | human gut metagenome | biome: human gut; feature: human-associated habitat; material: faeces...
CGCTCAGAAAACAGGGCGTGAGAAGGATTATCTTCGCTACAAAGAGAGCAACCTCCACCTTCCTTCTTTCGGAGCTTCTTGAAAAGAAGGCATACGGAGAAACCTGGAGTCTCATCCACGATGGAGAGAACGTTGCGTTTACTGTAGTTGAAAAGATGATGGATATAAGCAGTATTCTTACCCGGTTACAAACGAAATAAAACCGGATATAACAGGTACCGGTATTTGGAAACCGATATGACAGAAACCGGAAAGAGGACGTGACTGGAATGTGTGGAAACCATGCTTTGCAGACTTTGCACAGATGATTTTCCGGTAAATTTTATAGAAGGATATCAGAGGGAACCCGGCAGTGGTCAGACAGTAGTTCTGACGCTGCCGGGTTACTGTATGATTCGTTCGAATATGCACAAAAAGTTTTACGGCTTGGTGCAAGTGATATACTTTCAAAACCCATTGATATGAAACAAAGGAGGCAATGAGCTAATGATTGATTTAGCAGAACTGGAAAAAAAAGTACCAATTTTAAAGGATATACAGAATGAAAAAGAAGTATTCTGGATAAATCCAGATAAAACTAACTGCGAAGAAGCAATGAAGCATATAGAATTAACAATGGCAGATGTAGATGATGCAGAACAAAGACTGAAGCGTTTCGCACCATTTATCATGAAATGTTTTCCGGAAACGAAAGACAGAAATGGTATGATTGAATCTGTGCTTACTCCAATTCCTGGAATGAAAGAGTTACTGAACGAAAAATATAACAGTAATTTGGAAGGTACATTGTTACTGAAACAAGATAGTCATTTAGCTATAGCAGGTTCAATAAAAGCACGTGGTGGCATTTATGAAGTTCTAAAGCATACAGAAGAGCTTGCCTTAGAGCATGGTTTTTTAAAAAAAGAAGATAATTATGAAAAACTGGCAAGTGAAGAATGTAGACAATTTTTTAGAAATTATACGATTCAGGTTGGCTCTACTGGAAATCTGGGAATGAGTATCGGGATTATGAGTGCGGCAGTAGGATATCAGGTCATTGTTCATATGTCAGCAGATGCAAAACAGTGGAAAAAAGACTTACTGAGAAGTCATGGTGTAACAGTAAAAGAGTATGAATCTGATTATAGCGAAGCAGTAAAGAACGGAAGAGCATTATCTGATCAGAATCCGAAAAGCTATTTTGTAGATGATGAAAACTCCAGAACACTTTTTCTGGGTTATGCAGTAGCTGCGAAACGTCTGAAAAAACAATTGGAAGAACAAAAAATCACAGTAGACGACAACCATCCTTTGTTTACTTATATCCCATGCGGAGTAGGTGGAGCACCGGGCGGTGTGAGTTTCGGATTAAAACTGATATTTGGAGATTGTGTACATTGTTTCTTTGTAGAGCCGACACAGGCACCTTGTATGCTGGTTGGAATGACAACTGGGTTAAATCATGAAATTTCTGTACAGGATATTGGGCTTACCGGGTTAACCCATGCAGATGGACTTGCCGTAGGACGTCCATCAGGATTCGTTGGGGGAGTTATGAAGTATTTGCTCAGTGGTGAATTTACCATTAGGGATGGAAAATTGTATGATTATATGAGAGATCTTCTTGAAACAGAGAATATTTTTCTTGAGCCAAGTGCATGTGCTGCTTTTCAGGGACCTGTATATATGGAAAAAAGTGAAATCTCACAGAAATATCTGTTGGAAAATCATCTCAAAGATAAAATGAAAAATACAACACATATTGCATGGGCAACGGGTGGAAGCCTTGTGCCAGAGGCAATTCGCGAAGAATATCGAAACACTTATCTGGATAAATAAAATAAACGGTTTTGATCTGTTAGCAGGTTGAAACCGTATTATTTTATAAAATTGTTACAGATAAGGAGTCAATATCCTCGAAAGAATATATCGAATTTCTAAAACATATGGATTTAGGGTTCGCAGTATCCGAAGGAACGGTTCGAGGAAAGGATAGCAAAGCTGGTTGACCATGTATCAATCAGTCTTGTTGCAAGAAACAGGGAGAATCAAATGGTCGGTGTCCTATTCGGATTGACCGACTATGCCTATTGGCTTTATGTAACTGACACAGAAGGGAATATAGGCATATGAAAGTACTTGTAATTTCAGACATTCATGCAAATATTCGGGCGTTGGATACAATTTTGCGGGAGGAAGCAGACTATGATCTGTTATGCTGCGCAGGGGATTTTACGGACTACGGGATCTCACCTCGGGAGGTCCTGGAGCGGTTTCGCCAGTTGAAAAATACAGTCCTCGTATATGGAAACCATGACCGCCATGTCATAAATATTTACGAGAGCGGAGAATGGACAAATGTAGCGGATGGAAAATACAAATGGGTGCATTATAACTGTGAAAGACTGAGTGAAAAAGATATCGATTGGATGAAGCAGCTCCCGGAAAAGGCATATTTTGAGGCAGATGGATGGAGCTATGGAATCGCGCATCAATACGACAATGGCTATGGGACGGTCGAAAGCCGCTATGCCTTTGATCAGTATTGGAATGCCAGCTATGGAGCAGAGTGTGACGGAAAGCGACGATTGATTTTCGGACATACCCACAGACAATGCATTCATACCCTTGGGGAGGGAATGGAATGGATAAATCCGGGAAGCATTTCCTACAGAAGACCGGATGATCCCGACAAGACTGCGCACTACGCGGTAATCTTGGATGGAAACATACAGCTCAAAAGCATTGCCTATGACAGAACGCTGCAGCTTGCAGAGGCGAAGAGATTTTTGAAAAATGACCGGATGATGCGAACAGAGCTGCAGGACTTTATGTTCTTTTTCGGTGATGCAAAAACCTCAAGGGATCCGCTGTAAAATTTCATATCAGGAGACTGCCGTTTCTTCCGCAAAAGGCGGATCCGGCAGTCTCTTTTTCTCCCATTGCGTTGACTTCCCCTCTTACATCCTTTATACTAAAAAGTACGACTATTTTACTTTTTGGAAAAATATTATAGGGGAAAACAAAAGAAAAAGGAGGGGAAAGTCGTGATTTTCGGCAAGTATATCAATCGTTACTATCTGAAAAATGCACCGGCGCTGCTGCTTGGACTGCTCTCACTTTTGATCGTCGATATTGCCCAGCTGATGATTCCGGAGCTGTATCGTCTGGTCATTAATGGTGTGAACTTAGGAAAAGTGGTGGTGGATGGTCAGACGCTGACCTTTACCAGGGAGGTACTGTTTCAGAATATCTGTCTGCCCATGATCTGGATTGTTTTGATGATGGTGATCGGGCGCTTTTTATGGCGGGTATGCTTTTTCGGTTCCGCAGTGTGTGTACAGGCAGATCTGCGGGAGCGAATGTTTGATCACAGCCGTCGTTTGTCGCAGCAGTATTATCAGGTCAACAAGGTAGGAAGCCTGATGAGCCTGTATACAAATGACCTGGATACGATTCAGGAGTGCTTCGGCGACGGCATTCTGATGTTTTTCGACGCTCTGGTGCTTGGTCTGCTGGCGCTGTACAAAATGTGGCGGATGGATTTCAAGCTTACGCTGCTGGCTCTGATTCCTGCGGCGATCATGTTTGGCATCGGCACTATTATGGGTACGACGATGACAAAACGCTGGGAGGAACGGCAGAAGGCTTTCTCTGATCTTTCGGATTTTGCACAGGAGAACTTTTCCGGCATCGCGGTGATCAAGGCATTTGTCAAGGAATTTAAGGAGCTGACAGCATTCCGTAAGCTAAACCGTGAAAATGAAGAGATCAACGTTACCTATACAAAGATCGCAACCCTGCTGGAGGTGCTGGTGACGCTGTTTGTGGAATCTGTCATCTGCGTCATCTTAGGCTACGGCGGCTGGCTGGTGTTTGGTGGAAAATTCAACGCCGGACAGCTGGTGGAATACATCGGCTACTTTGAATCCATCGTCTGGCCGATCATGGCGATTTCGATGCTGATTGAAAAGACTTCCCGTGGTAAGGCTTCCCTGAATCGTATTACGGAGCTGATGGATGCCCCTGTAGATGTGACGGACCGGGATGGTGTAGGAAATCTTGAAAATCCAAAAGGCAGTATTGAATTCCGGCATTTGACGTTCCGCTATCCGGACGGCGAATATAATGTACTGCAGGACGTCAGCTTTCAGGTAGCTGCCGGTGAAAGTGTCGGTATTGTAGGCAAAACCGGCGCGGGTAAGACTACGGTAGTAGATCTGCTGCTTCGTACCTATAACGTGCCGGACGGAACGCTGTTTGTGGACGGAAAGGATGTGAACAGCGTGTCCATTCATTCCGTACGCAATGCCTGTGCCTATGTGCCCCAGGATAATTTCCTGTTTTCAGATACCATTGCACACAATATCGGCTTTGGCGTGGACGATGCAACTTTCGATCAGATCAACGGTGCGGCGTCGCTGGCGGACGTGCGGGATAATATCGTGGACTTTAAAGAGGGCTATGAAACCATCCTGGGAGAACGGGGTGTGACTGTTTCCGGCGGTCAGAAGCAGCGGATTTCCATTGCTCGTGCGCTGTTAAAAAATGCGCCGATTCTGATTTTGGATGATTCGGTTTCTGCAGTGGATACCCGTACTGAAAAAATTATTCTCGATAACTTAAAGACCACCCGTGCAGGCAAGACCACCCTGTTGATCGCACATCGCATCTCGACAGTGGAGGGGATGGATAAGATCGTATTTCTGGAGGATGGTAGAGTAGAAGCGGTCGGTACGCATGATGCGCTGTATCACAGCTGTCCCGAATATCGGCGGATGGTAGATTTACAGCGTCTGGAGGACGAAACGGCAGATTCGTCCGATGCGGTGGGGACGTCTGACATAGCGGATTCCGTTGATGCCCCAGAGCATGCGTCGGAGTCTGTAGAAAAGTGCGAAGGAGGTGCCAGCCATGATTGAAGTAAATCCGTTGCTTTTGACCGGCGCGGTCATCGGTACGATCACGGCGCTTCTGATCGCCGCTTATGTGCTGGTAAAGGACAAAAAGTCCCAGATGGGATTTGAACGCACGATGAAGGACGGCGAAATTATGCACCGTCTGGTAGCATATGCAAAGCCGTACTGGAAGCAGTTTGTACTGGTATTGTTCCTGATGATGTTTTCAATCGCCTATGACATTATTTCGCCGCTGATCATCGGTAATATCGAAGAGCTGGTTGCAGGTGATTTTGTTCTGCCTGCTCTGTATGCCCGGGTAGGCGGTTATGTGGTGGTGCTGCTGTTTTCAATGGGAAGTACCTATCTGCAGGCGGTGATTTTGCAGCGGGTTGGACAGCGGATTGTGTCCGATCTGCGTGAGGATCTGTTTACCCATATCGAATCCCTTTCTCATGAGCAGCTCAATGAGATTCCGGTGGGCAAGCTGGTGACCCGTGTGACCAATGATACCAACGCGATTTCGATGATGTTTACGAACCTGCTGGTCAGCCTGACAAAGAATGCCTTTGTTATTGTAGGCATATTAGTTGCAATGATCTGCTTAAACTATGAGCTGACGCTGATGGTGCTGTGCTTTGTGCCGTTTATCGTGATCTTTACAGTGATCTTCCGGAAGTTTTCCCGCCGGGCATACCGCAGGGTAAAGGATGCGACGACGGATATCAATACTTATCTTTCGGAAAACCTTTCCGGCATCAAGGTTACGCAGATTTTCGGACGCGAAGAGGAAAAGATGGCGGAATTTCGTGAGAAAAGCCAGACGCAGGCAAAGGCAAACCTGAGTCAGATTTTCGTGTTTAGTGTATTTCGTCCGTTGGTGTATATGCTTTACATCTGTTCCATCCTGTGCCTGTTTTATCTGGGCGGCATGGGACATTTAAACGGCGTGGCGTTTTTAGGACAGACGATCACAGGCGGAACGATCGTTACCTTTTATATGTATATTTCGAAATTTTTCACCCCGATCCAGAACCTGGCGGAGCAGTTTAACTGGCTGCAGTCGGCTTTGGCATCTGCGGAAAAGGTGTTTTCGATCATGGATCTGGAGCCGAAGCTGGTAGATGCGCCCGATGCCATAGAGCTGGAAGAGGTGCACGGCGAAATCGAGTTTCGCAATGTGTGGTTTTCCTATATTCCCGGGGAATGGGTGCTGCAGGGTGTGTCTTTCCACGTAAATCCGCGAGAAACGGTGGCGTTTGTCGGATCGACCGGTTCCGGAAAGAGCACAATCTTGTCCCTGATCTGCCGCAACTACGAGTTCCAGAAGGGCGAGATTTTGATCGACGGTATCGACATTCGCAAGATCAAGATCGCTTCCCTGCGCAGGCATTTTGGTCAGATGCTGCAGGATGTATTTCTGTTCTCCGGCACGATCCGCAGCAACATCGTTCTGCGGGAAGAGGGCATTTCGGATGAGGAAATCCGTCGCGTCTGCCAGTATGTGAATGCCGATCATTTTATTGACAAGCTGGAGCATGGTCTGGATGAGGAGGTGCGGGAGCGAGGAAATAACTTCTCTGCCGGACAGCGTCAGCTGCTGAGCTTTGCGCGAACCATCATCCACAAACCAAGTGTTATGATCCTGGATGAGGCGACTGCGAATATTGACACCGAGACGGAGCTTTTGATTCAGGATTCCCTGGAAAAAATGCGCAGCGTCGGCACGATGCTGATGGTAGCCCACAGACTTTCCACGATTCAGCATGCGGACAACATCATTGTGCTATCCCACGGAAAGATCCTGGAGCAGGGCACGCATCAGGAGCTGCTTGCAAAGCATGGACGATATTATCAGCTGTATACGCTGCAATATCATAAGGAACAGATGGAAGAGTGACGGCGGAGAGCCATCGCGGATGTAGAAAAGATTGAAAAGAAAAGCCCGGAGCATAGCAAAGGAATAGATGCTGTGCTCCGAGCTTTTTTCATCGTATAGGAAACTTCGTTTCCATACGATAAAAACGCTCTCTTTACTTTTGCAGCGTGCAGATATCGACCAGCTCTGCCGTATCCGGCGTAAAGCCGCTCTTTAAGATATCCGCCAAGGCAACTGCCGTATCCAGGCTGGTCAGGCAGGGAATGCCAAGCTCCACAGATTTGCGGCGAACCTTTACGCTGTCCCGGGCAGGGGTACGCCCCTTTTTGGAGGTCGAAATGATGTAATTGACCTTTCCGCTTTCCAGAAGTGCGATGGTGTTGTGTTCGGATTCGCTGATCTTATGGACAAGTGTAACCTGCATGCCGTGGTCACGCAGTACAGCTGCCGTACCTGCGGTTGCATACAGGTGGAAGCCAAGATCAGCAAACCGCTGTGCAATATCAGGGATTTCATCCTTATCGGTGTCGCGCACGGTGATGAAGATGCCGCCCTTGTCGGTCAGCTGGTAGCCTGCGCCGACCAATCCTTTGTAGAGCGCTTCTCGCATGGTGGGTGCGATGCCGAGCACTTCACCGGTAGATTTCATTTCAGGTCCGAGCTGCGTGTCCAGTCCAGACAGCTTTTCAAAGGAGAAGACAGGCACTTTGATCGCGGTGTAGGAGGAAACCGGGGCAAGACCGGTGCCGTAAGGCATATCCTTTAATTTTTCCCCGAGCATGACGCGGGTGGCGATATCGACCATCGGGATGCCGGTGACTTTGCTCAGATAAGGCACGGTTCTGGAGGAACGGGGGTTTACCTCAATGACATAAACCTGATCCTGGCAGATGACGTACTGGATGTTGATCAAGCCCTTCGTGTTTAAGGCGAGGGCAAGGCGGGTGGAGTAGTCCACGAGCTTTGCGGTTTTGGCGGGGCTTAAATTCCAGGCAGGGTAAACTGCGATGGAGTCGCCGGAGTGGATGCCTGCACGGTCGATGTGCTCCATAATGCCGGGCAGCAGGACATCCTCGCCATCGCAGATTGCGTCGACTTCAAGCTCCGTGCCCATCATATATTTATCGATCAGAACGAGGTTCCCTTCCATATGGGAAAGAATAATATCCATATATTCTTTTACGTCCGCATCGGAAAAGGCGATAATCATGTTCTGACCGCCAAGGACATAACTGGGGCGCAGCAGAACCGGATAGCCGAGACGGTTCGCTGTTTCGATCGCTTCCTCTGCAGTGTGGACGGTATCTCCGACGGGTTGCTTGATATGGAGCTGTTTTAAGAGAGCTTCAAACCGCCCCCGGTCTTCGGCAGCGTCAATACTGTCTGCAGGTGTGCCCAGAATCGGAACGTTGTTTTCTGAAAGCCATTTGGTCAAGCGAATTGCGGTCTGTCCGCCGAAGGCAACAACGGCACCGACCGGATTTTCCACACGGATGATGTCTCCGACATCTTCCGGAGTCAGGGGCTCAAAGTACAGGCGGTCTGCTGTATTGAAATCGGTGGAAACGGTTTCGGGGTTGTTATTGACGATAACAACCTCATACCCGGCATCCTTTAATGCCAAGACACAGTGAACGGAGGCATAGTCGAATTCGATTCCCTGACCGATCCGGATCGGTCCGGAGCCAAAGACGATGACGACGGGCTTTTTGGAGCTGTGTTCCGCGATAAAAGCGGAAGCCTCGTCCTCCTCGTCAGTGGTGGAGTAGAAGTAGGGGGTTTCTGCCGCAAACTCCGCTCCGCAGGTATCGACCATCTTATAGGAATACGGAAGGTGGGGGAAAGTAGAGTTGCCGGACAGGCGTGCAATCGTTTTATCAGGAAAACCGTTTCTCTTTAATTCCCGCAGAAAATCATGTGTGAGCGGCTCTGTCTCCAGCCGTTTTTCGAGGTCGCACAGATGCAAAAGCTTTGCTAAAAACCATTCGTCGATCAAAGTCAGCTGATGGATTTTTTCGATGGAAAAACCGCGGAAGAGCGCTTCGTAAACAGCGAAGATGCGTTCGTCGTCTTGCGCCAGGATTTTGGCGGTTAGGGCTTCGTCGTCGAGTGCGCGCATATGCACGTCTGCCAGGCAGTCATGGGAGATTTCTGCTCCGCGAACGGCTTTCATCAGCGCCTGCTCGAAGTTTCTGCCAATGGCCATGACTTCACCGGTGGCTTTCATCTGGGTTCCGAGCTTTCTTGTCGCATACACGAATTTGTCAAAGGGCCATTTCGGAAATTTGACGACAACATAGTCCAATGCCGGTTCGAAGCATGCTTTCGTCTTGCCGGTGATTTCGTTTTTGATTTCGTCCATCCGGTAGCCGATGGCGATTTTGGCAGCGACTCTGGCGATCGGATAGCCAGTCGCTTTGCTGGCAAGGGCGGAGGAACGGGAAACCCTGGGGTTTACCTCAATAACAGCGTACTCGAAGCTCTCGGGATTTAGAGCAAACTGTACGTTGCAGCCGCCCTCAATGCCCATAGCTTCGATGATGTGGAGTGCAGCACTTCGAAGCATCTGGTATTCTTTATCCGCAAGGGTGACCGCAGGGGCGATAACGATGGAGTCGCCGGTGTGGACACCCACCGGATCAAGATTTTCCATAGAGCAGATCGTGATGACGTTTCCATCGCCGTCGCGCATGACCTCAAATTCGATCTCTTTCCAGCCGGAGATACATTTTTCCACCAGAATCTGCGTGATCGGGGAAAGACGGAGCCCTGCGGAAGCAATTTGGCGCAGTTGTGCTTCGTCAACAGCGATGCCGCCGCCGGTGCCACCGAGGGTAAAGGCGGGGCGCACGATAACCGGATAGCCTGCAGAGTGCGCGAAGGAGAGAGCACCCTCAAGCGTCGTCGTAACGACAGAGGGGATGATAGGCTCCCGGATCGCTTCCATGGTGCTTTTAAAAACCTGACGGTCTTCGGCTTTGGCAATGGTTTCCGGGTTTGCACCAAGAAGTGTTACGCCCTCCTGTGCCAGAAATCCTTCCTTTGCCAGCTGCATCGAAAGCGTCAGGCCGGTCTGACCGCCGAGGGTGGAAAGAATGCTGTCGGGGTGTTCTTTTTTGATGATTTTTTTTAGAAAATCCAGAGTCAGAGGCTCCACGTAGACATGATCTGCCATGGCGGCATCGGTCATGATTGTTGCGGGGTTAGAATTAACTAACACAACCTCCAGACCTTCCTCTTTTAAAGCGCGGCACGCCTGGGTACCTGCATAGTCAAATTCGGCAGCCTGACCGATGACGATGGGACCGGAGCCGATTACCATTACTTTTTTCAGATTGGGATTTAACGGCATGCTTTATGCCCTCCTTTCCATCAGTGCGACAAATTCGCGGAACAAAAACTCGGAGTCATGAGGACCGCCGCAGGCTTCCGGATGGAACTGCACTGAGAAGCCGGGAAAATCCTGATAAGAAACGCCCTCACAGGTTCCGTCGTTTAGGTTGATAAAACGAAGTACTGCATTATCCGGGAGGGAATCGTTTTTGACGGCATAGCCGTGATTCTGACTGGTGATATAATCCCTGCCGGTGAGCAGATCCTTCACCGGCTGGTTTGCACCGCGGTGTCCGTATTTTAATTTTTCAGTGTCCGCACCGTTTGCAAGGGCGAGAAGCTGATGCCCCAGGCAGATGCCAAAAATCGGTATGCCGGATTTGCAGAGGTGAGACAGCTCGGAAATGATAGCCGGGTTATCCTTCGGGTTGCCGGGACCGTTGCTCAACATGATACCGTCCGGCGAATAGGAGAGGATGCGTGCTGCTGTCGTGGAAGCGGGAACGATGGTCAGGTCGCAGTTTAATGCGTGCAGCTTTCGGATGATATTCTGTTTTGCACCGAAGTCCCACAAAACGACGTGATGGCGGGGAAGCGGGGACGGAATCTGGTAAGGCTCCCTGCAGGTAACGTGTGCTACCGCGTCCGTGATTGCCCAGCTCTTTAAGTCTTCAACAGCTGCAGAGTCCGGGCGGAGGGATGTGAGCCGTCCGTTCATGACGCCGCGCTCGCGGATGAGCTTGGTCAGGTAGCGGGTATCCAGATCATAGATGCCAGGGATATTTTGCTGCTTTAAAAAAGCGTCAAGATCCATCTGACATCTGAAATTGGAAGGACATGGGCACCATTCTCTGGTGATGTATGCGCTCATGTGAATTCCTTTGCTTTCAAAGTCTTTTGGATTGACGCCGTAGTTGCCGATCAGGGGAAATGTCTGAACGACCATCTGTCCGTAATAACTGGGGTCGGTCAGTGTTTCTGTATATCCGGTCATAGCCGTCGTAAAAACGACTTCCGCGATGACGTCCTCTTTCAAAGGAGCGCCGAAATGTTTTCCGGTCAGACAGGTCCCGTCCTCCAGCTGTAAGTACACAGTTTGTTCCATAAGTACACCTCGCTCATTCTCTCGTGTTTGCTGTACAAATACTGAAAGGCGTCCATGAATCAAACACTTTTCTAAATAGAAAAGTATTTCACTCATGAACGCCTTTGTTCATCTGATGCATTATAGCATTGGGAAAGGGGGCGGTCAAGAATAAATTTTATTTTGTTTACCAGTTCCCCCGTGACTTCGTGGGTACAGATTCCATGCTCGCATGAGAATCTGTGCACATGAAGTCACGGAGGAAGCGCCACTTCATGAGCAAAAGAAGCGGTGGCGCAGCCACTGCGGAAAGCGCCGCAGGCGCGATTTTGCGAATGGCGCGGGGGAACGTCCGTGTTGCCGCGCGGCGAGAAGGGCGCGATTCATGACAATAGAATGTTCACGGAGCGTGCATTCTATTATATTGCGAATGGCGCGGGGGAACGTCCGGGAGAAGGCCACTGTGGAACCGATTATAAACATATATACCAACTATGTTGGTGTTGACAAATGGGAAGCATCCAATTAGAATGATAGAAAATATCCGAAAAATAACTGCAAAGGAGAGCAGAAAAATGGGCAATCATATAGAAACAAAGTGTATTCACGGAAATCTGGATTTTTCCTGGGACGAGCCGACAAAGGCGGTGAGCTTTCCAATCTATCAGACGGCGACGTTCGGACATATCGGTCTGGGACATTCGACCGGCTTTGACTACACGAGAGAGAAAAATCCGACCAGACAGCATCTGGAGGAAATCCTTACCGCGCTGGAGGGCGCTTATGACACGACGGCATTTTCTTCCGGCATGGCGGCGGTGACAGCAGTATTTGATCTGTTTGCACCCGGCGACCATGTGATCTGTTCTGAAGACCTTTACGGCGGTGTAACCCGTCTGGTCAATACCATCGGCAAAAAGAACGGACTGATGGTTGATTTTGTCAATACCGGTGATTTGGATGAGATCAAACGGGTGCTGCGTCCGGAAACAAAGGCACTTTATATCGAGACGCCCAGCAACCCGATGATGGAGATCACTGACCTTTCGGCATGCGCAGAGCTTGCAAAAGAACACAACCTTCTGATGATCACAGACAATACCTTTTTATCTCCATATTTGCAGAACCCGATTGCGCTCGGTGCAGATATCGTCATTCACAGCGCGAGCAAGTTCCTGTGCGGACATAACGACACGATCGCCGGTTTTGTCTGCTCTGCAAAGGAAGAGCTCGCAGCAAAAATCCGCCTGATTGCAAAGACGACCGGCGGTTGTTTGTCCCCCTTCGACAGCTGGCTGGTAATGCGCGGCATCAAGACACTGGCGGTGCGCATGGAGCGGCAGCAGGAAAATGCGGGCAACATCGCGCGCTGGCTGACGGAGCAGAAGAAAGTCAGAAAAGTATATTATGCCGGACTGGAAACGCATCCTGGTTATGAGATCAATGCAAAGCAGGCGAGAGGTGCGGGTGCGATGATTTCCTTCGACGTCGACAGCGTGGAAACGGCACAGCGCGTGCTGGAAAAGGTGCGCGTCATCACCTTTGCGGAGAGCCTTGGGGGTACAGAATCTTTGATCACCTATCCGATGAAGCAGACCCATCCGGATGTTCCGAAGGAGTGGAGAGAAAAGCTCGGCATCACCGACACTCTGCTGCGCCTGTCCGTTGGACTGGAGCATGTGGACGAGCTGATTGCAGATCTGGAGCAGGCGTTTGTTTCCTGAGAAAAAATCCACGCTGTAGGGACGGCATTGCGGCGGAGCAGAAAAAAGTCGCGTTTGCGACCCGTTGCAGGCATAAGAATCCTGCAGGGCAGGATTTTTGTTGAGAGGGAGATTAGAAATGACAACCTATAATTTTGACCGGGAAATTGACCGGAAAAAGACAAACAGCCTGAAATATGATTTCGCCGTGGAACGCGGACGTGACGTAGATGTGTTGCCATTGTGGGTGGCGGATATGGATTTTCAGGCGCCGAAGCCTGTGTTGGATGCACTGCAGAATGCGGTTTCCCATGGGATTTTCGGTTATAGCGAGGTAAAAGGAGAATATTTTGACGCGCTGTATCGCTGGTTTGACAGTCGGTTTGACTGGCAGCCAAAGTCTGAATGGCTTGTAAAAACCCCCGGTGTGGTATTCGCCCTTGCGATGGCGGTACGTGCTCTGACAAAAGAGGGCGACAGTGTACTGATTCAGCCGCCGGTTTATTACCCGTTCTTTGAGGTGATTCGCGATAACAATAGAAAGATCGTAGAAAGCCCGCTCCTTTTAACAGACGGACATTATGAAATTGACTTCGACGATCTGGAAGAAAAGATCGCATCCCAGAATGTAAAGCTGTTTTTGCTGTGCAGTCCCCACAATCCTGTCGGCAGAGTCTGGACAAAAGAAGAGCTTCAAAAACTGGGAGAGCTTTGCGAACGCTACCATGTGTTCGTTGTGGCAGACGAGATTCATTGTGATTTCGCTTTTCCGGAGCATCCGCATACGATATTTGCAAAGGCATGTCCGCGGCTGGAAGAAAAGATGATTCTTTGCACTGCACCGAGTAAGACCTTTAATCTGGCGGGGCTGCAGGTTTCCAATATCTGGGTTCCCGGAAAAGAGGTCCGGGACAGATTCAAAGCCGAGATCAACGCAGCGGGATATTCCCAGTTGAACGCCCTCGGTTTAATCGCGTGCCAGGCAGCTTATGAAAATGGCGGCGAGTGGCTTGAGCAGTGCCAGGCATATTTGCGGGAAAATTTGAAGGTCCTGCGCAGCTTCTTAAAAGAAAGACTGCCTAAGATCCGTCTGATCGAACCGGAAGGCACTTACTTTGCATGGTTGGACTGCTCTGGACTGGGACTGTCGGACACAGCGTTGGAAAATCTCATTGCACATCAGGCAAAGCTCTGGCTGGATGGCGGCTCTGTCTTTGACAAAAAGTCGGGACAGTTTGAACGCATCGTACTGGCGTGCACGAAAAAAACGCTTTTGCAGGCGCTCACACAGCTGGAAGCAGCCTGCCGGGGAAGAAATTCATAACGCAAAAACAACTGCCGGGAGGCGGTGCTTTTATTCAATGAAAAGTCTGTGCTGATGCCGGAAAAAACCATGGAATATTTTATTCATGACAATAGAATGCTCGCAGAGCGTGCATTCTATTGTTTAAAAAGGGTTGACAGATCCGAAAAGACAGAATATAATCACATTAACATATAAAGTAAGTGGGTTTAAGGAGGAAAAGCAAATGAGCAACGTTTATACATCCGCAGATCAGTTAATCGGCAGAACTCCCCTGCTGGAGCTGACACATATTGAAAAGGCAGAGGGCTTAAAGGCGCACATCTATGGCAAGCTGGAATACTTTAATCCTGCAGGCTCTGTAAAGGACAGAATTGCAAAAGCGATGATCGATGATGCAGAGGCGAAGGGCGCATTAAAGGCAGGCTCTGTAATTATTGAACCTACCTCCGGCAACACCGGCATCGGTCTTGCGTCTGTTGCAGCAGCGAGAGGCTACCGGATCATTATCGTAATGCCGGAAACCATGAGCGTAGAGCGCAGACAGCTGATGAAGGCATACGGCGCAGAGCTTGTCCTGACAGAAGGTGCAAAGGGCATGAAGGGTGCAATCGCAAAGGCAGACGAGCTGGCAAAGGAAATTCCCAACAGCTTCATTCCCGGACAGTTTGTAAACCCTGCAAACCCGGAGGTACACAAAAAGACAACCGGTCCTGAGATCTGGGAAGATTTGGATGGCAAGGTTGATATCCTGGTGGCAGGCGTTGGTACGGGCGGAACCGTGACCGGTACAGGCCAGTACTTAAAGAGCAAAAAGGCTGATGTAAAGGTTGTTGCTGTAGAGCCTGCAGGCTCTCCGGTTTTGAGCAAAGGCACAGCCGGCGCACACAAGATCCAGGGAATCGGCGCAGGCTTCGTACCGGACGTCCTGGACACCAGGGTTTATGACGAAATTATCACCGTAGAGAATCAGGATGCGTTTGCAACCGGCAGAAAGATCGGTCATCAGGAAGGTGTGCTGGTAGGCATTTCCTCCGGTGCAGCAGTATGGGCAGCGATCGAGCTTGCAAAGCGTCCCGAAAATGAAGGAAAGAACATTGTTGTGATCCTGCCGGATACCGGTGATCGTTATCTGTCTACCCCTCTGTTTGCAGAAGAGTAAGAGGCAGAGTTTAAGCTCTGTTACAGTTCACCCGTGCCATTCGTGAAAATTTTCTTGACAGAGCGAAACGGGTATGCTATCTTGTAAAAAACAAAAAGCGATGACGAAGAAAAGTAGTACAGACAGACGGCACAGAGAGCAGGCAGCGGTGGGAGTCCTGCGCGGATATCTGTAGGAAAGAACACTTCCGAGCTGCAAGCTGAACGCAGGATCTGTAAGTAGGCGAGCCGGAGTCCCACGTTACAGGGATAGCGTTTCATGGGAACGCGAAAAAGGGGCCGTACAAGGAAGTGCGGCAAGTTAGGTGGCACCGCGGATATAGCAGCAGCTATTCGTCCTATCTCCAATAGGACAAATGGCTGCTGTTTTTGCGTTCTTACAGTTCCCTTCGCAGCTTTCCGTGCGCAGCTTCTCATGCGAGCATGGAATCTGCACCCGGAAAGCGAAAGAAAAACTGTAACGCAGCAAAAGAAAAGGAGGAAAAGCTTATGTGTTCCATTCTCTGCTACGCGGGAAAAGATGTCACCAAAGAAACGATGGAAGGATATCTGTTAAAGACAAAGATGAGAGGACCGGATGCCCAGCAGGTCGTTGAGACCGAATTCGGGTATCTCGGCTTTGCAAGACTTGCGATCATGGGGTTGACTCCGGACGGCATGCAGCCGTTTCAACGGGACGGCAGCTGGGTGATCTGCAATGGTGAAATTTACGGCTTTCGCAAAATCAAAAAGGAGCTGGAAGAGCGCGGTTATCAGTTCCAGAGCGGTTCCGACTGTGAGGTTTTGCTTCCGCTATATGAAGAATATGGACTGGAAATGTTTTCCCATCTGGATGCGGAATATGCCTGCGTATTGTACGATCACAAAAGCGGCAAGCTGATCGCAGCCCGTGACCAGATCGGAATTCGTCCGTTGTTTTATGGTTATTCCAAGAGCGGAAAGATTGCATTTGCCAGTGAGGCAAAGAATCTGATCGGCTGGGTGGACGAGGTGCGTGCATTTCCGCCCGGAAGCTATTATTACGATGGAAAATTTGTCAAATATGAGGATATCGCAGCTGTCCATGGTTATGTGCACGAAGATATTGATGTGATTATAAAAAACATCCATGATAAGCTGACGGAGGGGGTAAAGAAACGTCTGGATGCAGACGCTCCGCTGGGCTTTTTGTTATCCGGCGGTCTGGACTCAAGCCTTGTATGTGCAATTGCAGCAGATATTTTGAAAAAACCGATCAGGACCTTTGCAATCGGCATGGACACAGATGCGATTGATTTAAAATATGCAAAAGAAGTTGCTGATTTTATCGGCGCAGAGCATACCGAAGTCATCATGACAAAGGAAGAAGTGCTGGAAAGCCTGGAAACCGTTATCGAAGCGCTTGCAACCTATGACATCACGACGATCCGTGCGAGCATGGGTATGTACCTTGTCTGCAAGGCAATCCATGAAAAAACAGACTTAAAGGTGCTGCTGACCGGTGAAATTTCCGACGAACTGTTCGGCTATAAATATACGGACTTTGCACCGAGCGCGGCAGCCTTTCAGGAAGAGGCAGCAAAGAGAATCCGTGAGCTGTACTGCTATGATGTCCTGCGTGCCGACCGGTGTCTTGCGGCAAACAGCCTGGAAGCCCGTGTACCCTTCGGCGATCTCGACTTTGTCCGTTATGTGATGTCCATTGACCCGGCGAAGAAGTTAAACACCTACGGAAAAGGAAAATATCTGCTGCGCAAGGCATTTGAAACAGATCATATTTTGCCGGAAAACATCCTGTGGAGAGAAAAAGCTGCATTCAGCGATGCAGTAGGACACAGCATGGTGGATGATTTAAAAGAATACGCAGAGAAGTATTACACCGACGAGGAATATGAAACGCTCCGCCAGAAATATGATTTTGCACAGCCCTTCACAAAAGAAAGCCTGCTGTATCGGGAAATCTTTGAAAAGTATTATCCCGGACAGGCAAGGATGGTGCCGGACTTCTGGATGCCCAACAAGAGCTGGGAGGGCTGTAATGTCAATGACCCCAGTGCCCGTGTGCTGGCAAACTACGGTGACAGCGGAAAATAAAAATAGAATCCTGCAGCACAGGATTCTTCGCCTGCGGCGGGGCGCATTGGTGACATGATTCCATTCCGCCACAGTGTGGATTCGATTGTCATGAATAAAAATAACGGGTGGGGCTTATAAGCCCCACCCATTTACGCATTCCATTCGCATTCGCCGGACGTGCGGAACATCAGCAGCGCCTCGCGGCAGGAAAATTCACCCAGCTCATAGTATCCGTGGGAAAGTCGGTTGATGCGTTCCAATGAAACTGCGCGGTTGGCACATTTTGGCTGGTCATAAATAAAACGGATGCCCTTGGCGTAATATTCAGCGTCGAATTCGGGAGTCCCTTCTTCCTCATAATAAGGGTCGAAGAAAAACACCTCGTCCCTGGAAATGCCGGTTAAAAGCACATAGTGCGGAACTTCAAGAAAAAGACGCAGCACGACAGCTGCGCCGTGCAAAAGCGCCTGACTGATTTCGCTGTCCGGGGACAGTGTAACATCGTTACCGAAAAGAAACTGCGTCTGGATCGGAAAAGAGCGGACAGCTGCCAGCTGATTTAACCAACTGCCGACAAAACGCATTGCGGCGGCGGAAGTGCCGTGACGGCATGGTTGTCCCTGTTCGTTATAAGTGTCCATTGTATAGAGCATAATACATTTGAGGATGTCAGGACTGATTTCTTCCCGATCAAACAGGTAGCGGATTCCGTTGGTAATAGAAACAGAACCGCAGTCATATTCTGAGGACTGATAATTTAAGTAATTTTTCATTGAAAAATCCTCCGGTAAAGCATATTATATAAGGTCAGTGGATTGTTCCGTACTGCGCACTTCCACAATCCTACCCACCTATGAGCAAGCTCCTGTGGGCTTAGACCTTTTGACCCTGGCATCCTTATAGGATAGAAAGAATCGTGCGCTCTGCTGTCGAATATAACGCGAACCCCGTATTTTGTCAAGAATATGGGAATAGAGTCTTGACAGATCGAAAAAAATAGAATACAATTCTCACTAACATACCGGATAGATAGGTATTGAGCGGCGGATGATTCGCCTAAAAGGAGGAGCAGTTATGAAAAAACGAAACAGGATCTTAAGCCTGCTTCTGGCAGGAGTGATGGCGCTGGGACTGACCGCGTGCGGCGCATCGAATGCAGGTGCTGCAGCAGATGAAACCGGAAGCGCAGCGGTGAGCACAGAGAGTGCATCCTCAGACACAGCAGCTTCGGGAGAGAAGATTATCAACGTCGGTGTGACCAATACTATCGGCAGTATCAATCCCCTTTTGTTAAACGGCGGCGAGATTAACAAATATGCGACCGGACTGATGTTTTTGCCGTTGATGGAGCTGGATGCTGACTTGAACTTCGAGGGCATGCTGGCAGATTCCATCACAACAGAAGATAACAAAAACTTTATCGTTCACATCGATGATGCTGCAACCTGGTCGGACGGAACGCCTGTTACAGCAGATGATGTGGTTTATACCGCGCTTCGCCTGGCGAGCCCGGTCATCGGCAATACTGCAATGATGTATTATGTATTTGAAGGTGTTGGCGACGACGGCTTTGTAGAGGAAGGTGCAGAGAACATCGACGGCATTCAGAAGGTAGACGATAAAACGGTACAGTTTACGACCAAAGAAGAAATGCCGATTACTACCTTTGAAAACAGCTATGCGAGATATCTGCTGACTCTGCCCAAGCATGTGATCGAGCAGTATTCCGAGGAAGAGCTTTCCACAGCGGATTGGTTCAACCATCCCGATGTTGTCAGCGGACCGTTCATCGTAACGGATTTCGATGTGGATCATTATATTTCCTATGAAGCGAACAAGGATTATTGGAAGGGCGCGCCAAAGATCGACAAGCTCAACATCAAAATCGTAGACGGCAGTCAGCTGTATGCAGGTCTGCAATCCGGCGAAATCGATATCACCCAGCAGACGATGAGTGATATCCCGCAGGAGGACTATGAGAGCGTAGAAGCCCTGGACAACGTAGACGTTGTATACGGTTCCCCGGTTACCAACCAGTCCGTATTTATCCAGACAAAGAACGTTCCGGATGTAAAAGTTCGTCAGGCGATGCTGTATGCGATCGACCGTCAGCAGATTCTGGAGGAACTGTTAAACGGACATGGCGAAATTGTAGATGGATTCCTGTCCAGTGCAAGCCCGTTCTATGATGATTCCCTTACACCGGTTTCCTATGATCCGGAAAAGGCAAAAGCACTTCTGGAAGAAGCTGGATGGGACGGCTCCCAGACAATCCGTTTCTATGTAAATTCCGGCGATTCGACCTTTGTAAATGCAGCCTCCATCATCGCTGCAGAGTGGGCTGCAGTCGGCATCAAGGCGGAAATCCAGACCGTTGACTTCGCAACGCTGATGAGCGTTGCAGGCACAGAGGATTATGATGTACTGGCAGTACAGTACACCTATGCGCCGGTGGATCCCTATCCGGATGTAGCATGGCTGCTTGGCGGTGAAGGAAGCTGGACCGGCTACAGCGACGATACGTTAAACGACGCGTTGACCAAATCCCAGCTGACAAGTGATCCAGAGGAAACAAAAGAGCTGTTCTCCGTTGTGGATAAAAAGGTACAGGAAGATGTTCCGATGTTCTCCGCCTATGTTATCAGCGCACAGGGGGCAGTCAGCAAGCGGATTACAGGCGCAGCTCCCAGCGTATACGGCTTCTTCAACGATGTCCAGAACTGGGACGTAGTGGAATAAAGAAGAATCCTGTTTCACAGGATTCCATTCTGCCGCAGTGGGATCTTCGCGGAGCATTTTTATCAGAGAAAAATGAAGTTTTCCTCCGATAAAAAGTTTGTATTTCATATATTTTATGCTATGATAATAACTGCCGCACATCTCTTTTTTGGAAGGTGTGCGGCAGAATCTGATATATGAGTAAAGTGAGGAAAAGCAAATGCCGCATTTACTGGAAGTAGAGGGGCTGACAACCGTTTTTGACAGCGACTACGGACGCACTGTCAGCGTGGACCATGTAATTTTTCATGTAGATAAGGGAGAAGTTGTCTGTATCGTCGGCGAATCCGGCTGTGGCAAGAGTGTGACCTCACTTTCTATTATGGGGCTGCTTGGAAGAGGCGGAACCGTGACGGAGGGAAGCGTCGTATTCGAGGACAAGAACCTTCTGACGATGACGGAAAAGGAGCTGGATAAAATCCGGGGCGACCGCCTGACGATGATTTTCCAGGACCCGCTGACCTCTCTCGATCCGGTCTTTACAGTCGGCAACCAGCTGATGGAGAGCATCCGAAAGCATATGAGACTGTCAAAAGAAGAGGCGCGAAAGCGGGCAGAGCAGATTTTAGGAAAAGTTGGTATGCCCGATCCTCACAGTGTCATGAAAAAATATCCCCATACGCTTTCCGGCGGCATGCGCCAGCGTGTGATGATCGCGATGGCTCTGTGCTGCAATCCGGGCCTGCTGATCGCAGATGAACCGACGACGGCACTGGATGTGACGATTCAGGCACAGATTATGGCGCTGTTGCGCAATCTGCAAAAAGAGAGTGGGATGTCGATGATCCTGATCACCCATGACATCGGGCTGGTAGCGAGCATGGCGGACCGCGTGATCGTTATGTACGCCGGACAGATGATTGAGGAAGCACCGGTAAAGGAGCTGTTTGCTGCACCGGCACATCCGTATACAAAGGCACTTTTGCAGACGGTTCCCGGAATTTATGACGAAAAGGACAGGGAGCTTGTCGCGATTCCCGGCATGGTCCCGGAGAATTATGATTCGATCCCCGGCTGTCGGTTTGCAGACCGCTGCGCCTTCCGGACAAAAGGCTGCGATCAGCCTCAGAGCTACAGACAGATCGGGGAAGGACATTTTGTCAGATGTATGCTCGCCAAAGAAGGAGAAACGTGAAGATGAGCATAAATATGGAAGAAAAAAACACGGAGAAGGAGCCGCTGATCCGGGTAGAAAACCTGAAAAAATATTATCCCATCCGGGGCGGCGTTATTACCCATACGACAGGCTATGTGCATTCGGTGGACGGCGTTTCCTTTTCGATTGCAGAGGGAGAAACCCTCGGTCTGGTGGGCGAATCCGGCTGCGGCAAATCGACGGTGGGCAGACAGCTGGTCGGTCTGGAAAAGCCGACGGGCGGCAGGCTGTTTTATCATGGAAAGGATATGGAGAAGCTTTCCGGAAAAGAGAAAAAGAGCGTGCGCACGCAGCTGCAGATGGTGTTCCAGGACCCATATTCTTCCCTGAATCCGAGAAAGCATATTTATGAAATTTTATCCCAGCCGATGCTCTATCATGGGATTTCCAATAAAGAAACTGTCCACAGGGATGTTGATCGACTGCTGGATATGGTAGGACTTCCCAAACACGTCCTCGGACGCTACCCGCATGAGTTCTCCGGCGGACAGCGGCAGAGAATTGGGATAGCGCGGGCACTGTCTTTAAATCCCAGGTTTTTGGTCTGCGATGAGCCGGTCAGTGCGCTGGACGTTTCGATTCAGGCACAGATTCTGAATTTGCTGCGCAGCCTGCAAAAGGATCTCGGGCTGACGTGCATGTTCGTTGGACATGGACTCGGCGCGGTCAATTATGTCAGCGACCGGATCGCAGTCATGTACCTTGGTAAAATTGTGGAGATCGGGCCGGCGCAGGAGGTGTTCCATCATCCGGTACACCCTTACACCCGCGCCCTGATCGATGCAGTGCCGATTGCAGATCCCAAAAAGCGGGAACAAAAACCGCTTCTGACCGGAGAAATCGGCTCCAGCACGAACCCGCCCTCCGGCTGTCGCTTCCATCCGAGATGTCCGTATGCGACGGAAAGCTGCAGACAGGAAGTGCCGGAGCTTTGCAGTATTTTCCCAGGCAGCAGTCATCTGGCGGCGTGCCCATATGCAGTTGCGCAGCTGACTGGCGGCGCACCCGCATACGATGCGAAGATGCAGCAGGTTGTCGTAGAGCAGAAATGGAGATAAAAGTGACATGGGAAAATATATGATCAAGCGCATCCTGATCGCCATCCCGGTTCTGATCGGGATCACGATCATCGACTATGCGATTATGTGTCTTGCGGGCAGCCCACTGCAGATGCTGCAGGGACCCCGAATTTCCCAGGCTGCGGTTGCGGCAAAGGAAATCGCCCTCGGTCTGGATAAACCGTTTTATGTGCAGTATTTTGTCTGGTTAAAACAGCTTTTACATGGAAATATGGGCTATTCGATCAAGTCCTATCAGGCAGTCAGCGAGATGATCGCAAGCCATTTGGGACCGACGCTTTTGCTGATGGGCGTATCGCTTCTGGTCAGCTTGCTGATGGCGGTGCCCGCCGGAATTTACAGTGCGATCAAGCAGTATTCCGCAGGAGATTATACGGTTGTTACACTTTCCTTCCTGGGAAGCAGCGTGCCCGGATTTTTCCTTTCTTTGCTGTTGATCTATCTGTTTACGGTAAAGCTTGGCTGGCTTCCGTCCAGCGGAATGGCGACGCTCGGAACTGCAGGCGGCGCGGGTGATGTGGCAAAGCATATGGTGATGCCGGTGTTAGTCCTGGCTACCTCCATGGCGGGTACAAATATCCGTTATATTCGAAGCGCGATGCTGGAAATTTTGCAGCAGGATTACCTGCGCACGGCAAAGGCAAAGGGAATCGGAAGATTTCTTGTCATCAATAAGCATGCGCTGCGCAACGCACTGATCCCGATTATTACGGTAATCGGAATGGAGATTCCAGTGCTGTTCGGCGGTCAGGTTATCATTGAGCAGGTCTTTTCCTGGCCGGGACTCGGACTGATGACGATGAGCGCAATCACGAACCGGGATTATCCGGTTATTATGGGTGTCTGCCTGCTGTCTGCAATCGTTGTGCTGGCGGCAAACCTGATTACGGATATTTTATACGCACTGGCAGACCCGACAATCCAGCTGAAATAGGAGCGGCGAAGATGGAGAAAAAAGATCGTATCAAAAAAGATATTTCAAGAGAAAGCTATTTGCAGACCGTCATCCGTCGTTTTAAACAGCATCATCTGGCAACGGTCAGCCTTGTGGTTTTAGCGGTTTTGGTGGTGGCAGCGCTTTTGGCACCGATCATCGCACCGTATAATCCGGATGAAATCGTCGGAGGCTTTTCCAAAGCGCCAACAGCAGAGCATTGGCTGGGAACGGATCAGATCGGTCGTGACGTCTTGAGCCGGCTTTTGTATGCAACGCGGATTTCCCTGTTGGTCGGTGTGCTGGCGACGGCGATCTCTACTGTGATCGGGGTGATTCTAGGACTGATCGCCGGGTATTTTGGCGGCGCTGCGGATATGATTATCATGCGCTTTACGGATATGGTCATGTCGTTTCCCTATATTTTGCTGGTGCTGGTTGCAGCGTCGATTTTTAAGCCGGGGCTCTGGAGCATCATCCTGATTCTGGGCTTTGTAGACTGGCCGGGAATTGCCCGTCTGGTTCGCGGCAATGTGCTGAGCCTGCGGGAGAGTAATTTTATTAAAAGTGATCTCGTGGCAGGAATGCCGCTTCCGTATATTCTGTTTTCCGAGATTCTGCCGAATACCGCTGCGCCGATTCTGGTGTATGCAACGTCGGTTCTGGCGTTGTCGATGTTGGATGAGGCGGCACTTTCGTTCCTCGGAATGGGTGTGCAGCCGCCGACCGCGAGCCTTGGAAACATGTTAAACGGCGCGCAGTCGCTGACTGTACTGACGAAACAGCCGTGGCTCTGGATTCCGTCCGGGCTGATGATCGTGGTGCTGGTCATTGCGATTAACTTTATCGGTGACGCGCTGCGGGATGCGCTGGATCCCAATAGCGGAAAATAAGACTGGAACACGCAAAAGCAGAAAGGACTGCAGCAGGAACACTGCAGGAGGACATCGGAGGGATTTGCGATGATACAGGAAATGGATTTAATGGAAATTTTTTACTGGTTTCACAGACATCCGGAGCTGTCTTATGAGGAATACGATACAACTGCGCAGATTAAAAAGCTGTTGAAAGCAGCGGATGTAAAGATCCTGCCGATTCCGATGGAAACCGGTCTGATTGCTGAGGTAAAGGGAGAAAAGGATGGTCCGGTGCAGGCGCTTCGCTGTGATATTGACGCGCTGCCGATTACTGAGCTGACGGATTTACCTTATGCGTCGAAATGTCCGGGAAAGATGCACGCCTGCGGACACGATTTTCACATCACGGCGGGAATCGGGACTGCGATCTGGCTGCAGGAACATAAGGACGAGCTCTGTGGGACAGTGCGGTTTTTCTTCCAGCCAGGAGAAGAGTCCTCCCTGGGCGCATGGAAAGTGTTGGAAACGACGGCACTCGATTCGGTTACGCGCGTCTGGGGCTTTCATTCTGATCCGACCAATTTGGTCAATGCCATCGGCATCCGGGAGGGCGCAGTTGCGGCGGCAGTAGATCGGTTTGTGATTACGATAACGGGCGTCGGCTGCCACGGCGCACACCCGGATGATGGCGTTGATCCAATTCCGGCGGCTGCAGCCATGGTTCAGGCATTTCAGACGATCGTGACCCGCAATATCAATCCGTTCCATCCTACACTCATCAGCGTTACGCGACTGGAAGCGGGAAATACCTGGAATGTGATTCCGCAGACAGCACAGCTGGAGGGAACTGTCCGGACCATGGATCGGCAGGATCGCAGCCTGTTTGAAAAACGCTTAAAAGCAATTGCAGAGCGGACCGCATCTGCCTATGGAGCGTCCGCAGAGGTAGAGTGGATTCCCGGTCCTCCGGCTGTTTGCAACGATGCAGAAATGGCGGCTTTTGCAAAGGAAACGGCAGAAGCGGAGGGCTTTTGGACTGTTCCGGAAGAACAGTCGCTCGGCGGAGATGATTTTTCTTTCTACATGGAGAAAGTGCCCGGCTGCTATATTAAAATCGGCATCGGAAAGGGGGCGACAATCCATCAGCCGACCTTTCAGGTGGACCCGGCGGCATTGATGCCTGCGGTACGGTATTTGAGTCGTCTGCTGCTGCGCTGGGGCGAGGAAAATGCCTGAGTGACGCAGCCGAGGAATATGTACAGCAATACGCAGCTTTTGCGTAAGAACACAATATAAGAAAAGGGGTAAAAAACATGAGCACATTTCGATTTGCCATTATGGGAGCAGGTAACATCGCACATCAGTTTTGCGATGCAGTGACGCTGGTGGAGGACTGTGAGGTGAGCGCGATCGCCAGTAAGGATCTGGGACGCGCACAAAAATTTGCGGAGGAATGCAGCGTAGCCCATGCGTATGACAACTATGAGCAGATGCTGATAGAGGAAAAGCCGGACTGTGTTTATATTGCAGTGACGCCAAACGACCATTTCCGTCTGACGATGCTTTGTCTGGAGCATCGCGTTCCGGTGTTGTGCGAAAAAGCGATGTTTACAAACAGTGCAGAGGCAAAAGCGGTTTTTGAAAAAGCAGAAAAAGACCAAACCTTTGTAATGGAAGCGATGTGGAGTCGTTTTCTGCCGGCGGTCAACCAGGCAAAAAAATGGGCGGCAGAAGGAAAAATCGGCAGACTGGAAGCCTTACAGGGAAGAATCGGTTTTCTCGCGCCGGAGGGAGCAGACAATCGGTATCACAGCCCTCTGCTGTGCGGCGGAGCTGCGACGGATATCACGGTTTATGCCTATGAAATCGCGACCTGGCTGGTCAATGAGCCTGTCCGCAAAACCTATGCGGCTGCGAACCTTGATCAGACCGGTGTAGACTTAACCGATCAGGTTACGGTGAAGTTCGAACATGTGCTGGCAGATCTTGTGACGAGCTTTGCAGCGCCTATGGGCAACAGCATGGTGATCTACGGTCGGGAAGGGCGCATTGAGCTGCCCGATCCCCATTATGCATCCAAATGCTTTTTATATGGGGCGGATGGAATGCTGAAGGAAGAATTCACAGATACGACGACGCAGAAGGGCTTTACCTACGAGATCGAAGAGACGATCCGCTGCGTGCGCGCAAAGAAGACGGAAAGTCCGGTTGTTCCGCATGCGACGACAATTGCCTGCGCGGAGCTGTTTGATCAGATTCAGGCGGCAAAGAAAGAGTGAACTATCGGAAACAACGTGCAGAAAAAGGCGGTACAGATTTTGAGCTCTGTACCGCTTTTGTGTTGGTGTACCCGGTGCGCATTCCTGCAGGGCGGGGTTTCTGTCGCGAAGTTTAGAAATAATCCGAAAAATACGGTTTTTTGACCGGAATCAGCCGCTCCAGCCAGGTCAGCATATAGTATTCCATCGAGATTTTTTCATGGTCGTAAAGATAAGTCGGGCGCTTGTAGCCCATCATCAAAGCAGTGAGCGTGTTAATGTCGAGTTCTACGACGTTAATGGACTGATTGTCCTCGACACGCTCACAGGTTGTTTCCCCCTCGTGCCAGGAAACGAGAAAATCTCCCTGATTCCAGGAAGCAAGGCCGTCAGTAACCCGGAAATGGATTTTGAAATCCTCCGGCTGGATCTGCCAGGGATACTCCTGCAAAAAGTTTTCAACATCAACGATTCGCGCCATAATATAGGGAGCTATCGTTTCTTCAATCTCACTGTCTTCGAACAGATATGCCATGGGTTCACCGGAATAATTATCCCCCCGTACTTGTGTGATCATAGAAAAATGCGCGCTGATGTAGTTCCAGAGGCCGTGTCTGGCTTCGCTGGTTAAATAAACCATTTCCTTAATATGAAAAATTTCATTTGCAATGTAATAAACCAGATAACCAAGGGGCTTGTGCTCTTCATTATAATAAAGGGCTACGATCATATCATCATTTTCCCAGCGCCAGTATTCATCCCAGGCCAGCTTGTCGCGAATGAGTGCACCGTGGTGCTGCATGGCGAAATAGGAATACACGTTATGAAAATCCTCGGAATCCAGGCTGACACGTTCGACCATGCCCCGGACGGGGAAGGCCTTTGGAAGCTGCGTATCCTTGACAGTGAAGGTGAGTTTGTCGGACACGATCTCCCAGCCCATTTTCCGATAAAATGGAATGGAATATGGATATAGAAAGGAAATGGGAAGCTTCTTTTTGTGCATATAGTCGATGACATAGCGCATCAGGGAATGAATCAGTCCGCGTCCGGTGTATTCCGGATAAGTAGTGACTCCGGTGATGCCGCCCATCGCCATAATGTTATCCTGAATGTTGATCTGCATGGAATAAACAACGATCATGGATGCCAGCTTTTCTTTATAAAACCAACCGAGTACATAAGCGTCCTCGAGAATCGGACGTTTGGCATATTTGATTTCCTCCTGCTCCCAGCCGGTCTGGAAGAGCTCGTAGGAGGTTACCTGAAAAGCATACTGTAAAAGTGCGTTGAACTGCTCCAGATCGTTGTGATCGAGCTCACGCATGCGGAAATCACCGTTGACTTCAAGGTAAGTGTGCGTGTCCTTGTCTGACATAGAAGATGCCTCTTTTCTGAATGATGCGGTCTTTAGATTTCAAAGACATCATACAACCAAATGAAAGGCTCGTAAAGAGGAAAACTTTTCGCATGACAGCTTTTGGAATTTAGAGTATACTGTGATATCAGAGAGTCGTATGGATGAAACGACTGCAGAAAGGGACAGGAGGCAAATTGATGAATCAGATTCCCCAGGCAGGAGAAATTTATCAGCATTTTAAAGGAAAGCTTTATCGGATTGTAGCACTGGCAACCCACACGGAGACCGGTGAGCAGCTCGTGATCTATCAGGCACTTTATGGAGAGTTCCAGGTTTTTGCAAGACCGCTTTCCATGTTTTTGGAAAAGGTGGATGCAAAAAAATATCCTGATGCAGCGGGAAAAGACCGTTTTATGCGGATCCCGATGGCAGAAGCAGCGGCAGTGCCCCAGCCCGTTCCAGCGCCGTCAGAAAACCCTGTTGAGCCCCGGCCCGCTGCAATGTCGTCAGAAAACCCTGTTGAGCCCCGGCCCGCTGCAATGCCGTCAGAGAGCACTGTTGAGTCCCGGGCCGTTGCAGCATCCTCTGAGAACTCTGTTGAGCCCCAGCCCGATCCCGGTCTGCTCGCTTTTTTAGATGCGGACAGCTACGAAGAAAAGCTGGAAGTATTTGCATCGCTGGAGGGCAAAGTCGATCTTCATATGTTGAATGCCATTGCTGCTTCCCTGGATCTGGAGCTTTCGGAGGGCAGTTTGGAGGAGCAGTACGACACGCTGAAAAGCTGCCTGATGACACTGGAGCGCTATGAGTGCAATCGCCTGCGGTGAGCAAAAAAAGAAAAACGGAGAACTGGATTGAAGCAACAAACCTCAAGGAATATTGAAGTACAGAGAAAACAGGAACTGTTAAACCGGATTGCGCCGGGACTATTAACATGGTATGATAAAAGCAGACGGAGCTTACCCTGGCGGGAAGAACCGACGCCGTATCGGGTCTGGGTATCGGAGATCATGTTGCAGCAGACGCGGGTCGAGGCGGTAAAACCGTATTTTGCGCGCTTTATGGAACGACTGCCGGATATCGAAGCGCTCGCCGAAGTGGATGATGATGAATTATTAAAACTTTGGGAAGGGCTCGGCTATTACAGCAGGGCACGGAATTTAAAGGCTGCGGCACAGCAGATTGTGACAGAATACAGCGGAGAGATGCCGTCGGATTACAAGGAGCTTTTAAAGCTAAAAGGAATCGGAAGCTACACAGCTGGCGCGGTTTCGTCGATTGCCTTTAAACAGCCCAATCCCGCAGTGGACGGAAACGTGCTGCGCGTCATTGCCCGGCTTTTGGAGGATGACAGCGATATTTCCGATCAGTCGGTAAAAAAAAGAGTAGAGGATGATCTGCGTCCTGTCATGCCAAAGGATCGCCCCGGTGACTTTAATCAGGCGTTGATGGAGCTTGGCGCAACCGTCTGTCTGCCAAACGGTGCACCGAAGTGCAGCAACTGTCCGTGGCAGGAATTCTGCCTTGTAGGATTGCATGGCACCTGGCAGCAGTATCCGCAAAAGGCAGAGAAAAAGGCAAGGACGATCGAAGATAAAACGATTCTCGTGATTCGAACGAGTAGACAGGTTGTTTTGCGTAAGCGTCCGAAAAAGGGACTGCTGGCAGGACTGTATGAATTTCCGGCGATGGACAAAAAGGCATCGTTGGAAGAGGTCAGGGAATGGCTGAAAAAACAGGGTGTGGAAGCTGTCCGGATAGAGAAGCTTCCGGAATCAAAACATATTTTCACCCATAAGGAGTGGCACATGACCGGCTATCAGGTTCTGGTGGATGAACTGGAGCCCATGGGGCAGGATGAATCCCTCCTTTTTGTTGAGACACAGGAAATCGAAAGAAATTACCCGATTCCGTCCGCATTTGCAGCCTACAGCGCCTATCTGAAAATTCAGACAGGTATCCAGAAGATGAAAGGAACAACACTATGAAACTGCTTTCTATTGCAATTCCCTGCTATAATTCGCAGGATTATATGGCACATTGCATTGAATCTCTGCTTCCGGGGGGAGAGGATGTTGAAATTTTGATTGTCAACGACGGTTCGAAGGATGACACCGCCAAAATCGCAGACGAATATGCGGCAAAATATCCTACGATCGTAAAGGCGATCCATAAGGAAAACGGCGGACACGGCTCTGCGGTCAACACCGGAATTGAAAATGCGACCGGAATTTATTTTAAAGTGGTAGACAGTGACGACTGGGTAAAAGAAGATGCCTATCTCGCCATTCTGGAAAAGCTGAGAGAGCTGACCGGCGGTGTGGATACACTTGATCTTCTGATCAGCAACTTTGTTTACGAAAAAGAGGGTGAACGCCGCAAAAAGGTGATGCGTTATAAACATGTTCTGCCGGAATACCGTATGTTTGGCTGGGAAGATGTCGGACGTTTCCATGTCGGTCAGTATATCCTGATGCATTCCGTTATTTACCGGACGAAGCTTTTGCGGGAATGCGGTTTAAAGCTTCCGGAGCATACGTTTTATGTGGACAATATTTATGTCTTTGAGCCTCTGCCGTATGTCCGCAACATGTACTATCTGGATGTAAATTTCTACCGTTATTTTATCGGCAGGTCAGATCAGTCCGTCAACGAAAAGGTCATGACCGGACGAATCGACCAGCAGATCAAGGTCAACCAGATCATGACAGACTACTTTGTGGAAAAGAAGAGCGAGATCATGGGCAATAAGCCCCTTGCAAAGTATATGCTAAGCTATCTGGACATCATTACGACGATCTCCTCCATCCTGCTGATCCGCATCAACACACCGGAATCTCTCGAGAAAAAGCGTGAGCTGTTAAACTACATCAGCCAAAAGGACAAGAAGGTTTACAGAAAGCTGCGTTACGGTCTTTTAGGAAACTGTATGAATCTGCCTGGAAAAACCGGAAGATGGATTTCCGTGGAAGGCTACAAAATCTGCCAGAAGTTTTTTGGCTTCAACTAATCGAAAAAAATCTTGTTGTCCTTTGCAAATTGTGCTAGAATATACAATGGGTTTTTAGGGAATACGTTTACAGAAAGGATAATATGGGTGGATTTATGAAAAGACAAGACATTCATAAGGTACTGATTATTGGCTCAGGACCGATCATTATCGGACAGGCATGTGAGTTCGATTACTCCGGCACACAGGCTTGCAAGGCACTGAAAAAGCTGGGCTACGAAATCGTACTGGTAAACTCGAATCCGGCAACGATCATGACAGATCCGGACACAGCGGATATCACATATATTGAACCGCTGAATGTGGAACGTCTCGAGCAGATTATTGAAAAGGAACGCCCGGATGCACTGCTTCCGAACCTGGGCGGACAGTCCGGACTGAATCTTTGCTCCGAGCTGCAGGCAGCAGGCGTGCTGGACAAATACAATGTAAAGGTAATCGGCGTTCAGGTAGATGCAATTGAGCGCGGCGAAGATCGTATTGAGTTTAAGAATACCATGAATGCGCTTGGTGTTGAGATGGCAAGAAGCGACGTCGCCTACTCCGTGGACGAGGCACTTGCGATTGCGGACAAGCTGGGATATCCGGTTGTTCTGCGTCCTGCATACACCATGGGCGGCGCCGGCGGCGGTCTTGTTTATAATAAAGAAGAATTAAAGACAGTCTGCGCAAGAGGTCTGCAGGCGAGCCTCGTGGGTCAGGTTCTGGTAGAAGAGTCCATTCTTGGATGGGAAGAGCTGGAGCTGGAAGTTGTCCGCGATGCAAAAGGAAATATGATTACCGTATGCTTTATTGAAAACATCGATCCCGTTGGCGTGCATACCGGTGATTCCTTCTGTTCCGCTCCGATGCTGACGATTTCCGAGGAGGTACAGAAGAAGCTGCAGGATCAGGCATATCGTATCGTAGACGCAATTGAGGTGATCGGCGGTACGAATGTACAGTTTGCACATGATCCGATTTCCGGTCGTGTTGTTGTTATTGAAATCAACCCCAGAACTTCCAGATCTTCTGCACTTGCAAGTAAGGCAACCGGTTTCCCGATCGCTCTTGTTTCTGCAATGCTGGCAAGCGGTCTGACTCTGGATGAAATTCCTTGCGGTAAATATGGCACACTGGATAAATACGTTCCGGACGGCGATTATATCGTTCTGAAATTCGCGCGCTGGGCATTTGAAAAGTTCAAGGGCGTAGAGGATAAGCTCGGAACTCAGATGAGAGCAGTCGGCGAAGTTATGAGCATCGGCAAGACTTATAAGGAAGCATTCCAGAAAGCGATCCGTTCTCTGGAAAAGAGCCGTTATGGTCTTGGTCATGTAAAGGATTTTGATCAGAAGTCCAAAAAGGAGCTTCTGACCATGCTTGCAACTCCCAGCAGCGAGCGCTATTTCATCATGTATGAAGCGCTGCGTAAGGGTGCATCTGTAGAAGAAATCAATAAACTGACCAAAGTTAAGGATTACTTTATCGAGCAGATGAAGGAGCTGGTTGAGGAAGAAGAGAAGCTCGTTGCTGCTTATCACGGACAGGTTCCTGCAGATGCTGATTTGAAACAGGCGAAGCTGGATGGCTTCTCTGATAAATATTTAAGCCAGATCCTGGGTGTATCCGAGGAAGCAATTCGGACACGCAGAACAGAGCTTGGCGTTGTGGAAGGCTGGGAAGGTGTTCATGTAAGTGGTACTGAGGATTCCGCATACTATTACTCCAGCTATCATATCAAGGACGAAAGCCCGGTAGACAACAGCAAACAGAAGGTAATGATCCTCGGCGGCGGTCCTAACAGAATCGGTCAGGGTATCGAATTCGATTACTGCTGCGTACATGCTGCAAAAGCACTGCGTAAGCTCGGATTCTCCACGATCATTGTAAACTGTAACCCTGAGACGGTATCCACAGACTACGACACTTCCGACAAGCTGTATTTCGAGCCTCTGACTCTGGAAGATGTCCTTGCAATTTATGAAAAAGAACAGCCGGTTGGCGTTATCGCACAGTTCGGTGGACAGACTCCGCTGAATCTGGCAGCAGACCTGAAGAAATACGGTGTCAATATTCTCGGAACCACTCCGGAAGCCATCGACCTTGCAGAAGACCGTGATCAGTTCCGTGAAATGATGGAGAAGCTGGAGATTCCGATGCCGGAAGCAGGCATGGCTGTCAATGTGGAAGAAGCATTGGAAACTGCTCACAGAATCGGCTATCCGGTTATGGTACGTCCTTCCTACGTCCTTGGTGGACGCGGCATGGAGGTCGTTTATGACGATGAAGCGCTGACCTTCTACATGCAGCAGGCAGTGGGTGTAACACCGGACAGACCGATCCTGATTGACCGATTCCTGCATCATGCAACCGAGTGTGAAGCGGACGCAATCAGCGATGGCGAGCATGTATTCGTTCCTTCTGTTATGGAGCATATCGAGCTGGCTGGTATTCACTCCGGTGACTCTGCTTGTATCATTCCCCCGAGAGGACTGACAGAAGAGCAGATCGAAACTCTGAAAGACTACACCAGAAAGATCGCAAAGGAGCTGCATGTTGTTGGCCTGATGAATATGCAGTATGCGATTGAGGACGGCAAGGTATTTGTCATCGAGGCAAATCCCCGTGCATCCAGAACCGTTCCGCTTGTATCCAAGGTCTGCGGCATCAACATGGTTCAGATTGCAACGGATATCGTTACCCTGCCTTATACCGGACGTAAGAGCCCGGTGCCGGAGCTGAAAGAAAAGAAATTCGCTCACTACGGTGTAAAAGAAGCGGTATTCCCCTTCAATATGTTCCCGGAGGTTGACCCGGTACTCGGACCTGAAATGCGTTCCACCGGTGAGGTTCTTGGACTGTCTACAGACTTTGGTGATGCATTCTTCAAGGCAGAAGAAGCGACAAAGACCAAGTTGCCCACTTCCGGCTGCGTGCTGATTTCTGTTAATGACAGAGATAAGGCAGAGGTAGTTGACGTTGCAAGAGGCTTCTATCAGCTTGGCTTTGAAATTATGGCAACCGGCAGAACCTGTGACCTGATCGAACAGGCCGGTATTCCTGCCCTGAAGGTATGCAAGCTCAACGAGGGACGTCCGAACATCCTGGATAAGATCACGAATGACCAGATCCAGCTGATTGTCAATACTCCCCGCGGCAAGAAGGGTACAACCGACGACAGCTACATTCGTAAGGCTGCCATTAAGAACCGTATTCCGTATATTACAACCATGGCTGCTGCAAAGGCAACTGTAGAAGGCATCCGTTCCGCAAAACGTGACGGCAAGCTTCCGGTGCAGTCTCTGCAGGAGTTCCATGCAAGCATTATCGATAAATAAAATATCAGATAGCGATAACAAAAACAGCTGCCGTGTTTGTACGGCGGCTGTTTTTGATACGGTGCGCCCGGCAGCATACAACGCGAATGGAAAATGAGGCTTCTTATATAAAAAAGAATGTGCCTTGGCACATTCTCGCGCCAAGGCACGGTTGCTTTAGCAACCATCTACCCTTACGCCGAGTGCGCATCCTCGCGGAGCGTTTATTATCGTATGAAAACGAAGTTTTCTATACGATAATAAAAAAAAGGACATGCAGCTCATCCGGAGATGAAAAGCATGTCCTTCTTTTTATTCAAAGAAATTTATTTCTAAGAAATTTATTTCTTTGCGCCCTGTTTTGCAACTGCGTTCATCTTAGCTTCGATAGCAGCCTGGTCGCCAAGGTAATGATGACCGGTTACGTTGAAGTTATCGTCAAACTCGTAAACAAGCGGAACGCCGGTAGGGATGTTCAGCTCTGTGATTTCATTCTCAGAGATGTTGTCCAGATATTTAACCAGAGCACGCAGAGAGTTGCCGTGAGCTGCGATCAGAACCTGCTTGCCAGCCAGCATGTCCTTCTTGATGTTCTCTTCATAGAAAGGAATTACTCTTGCGATGGTGTCCTTTAAGCTCTCTGTCAGAGGCAGCTCCTTCGGATCTACGTTCTTGTAAGGAGCCTGCAGAGCAGGATTACGCTCGTCGGTAGGCTCAAGAGCGGGGGGCTGAACGTCGAAAGAACGACGCCATACCTTAACCTGAGCTTCGCCGTATTTTTCAGCAGTTTCGGATTTGTTGAGACCCTGCAGAGCACCGTAATGACGCTCGTTTAATTTCCAGGTTTTGATAACAGGAATCCATTCTTCATTTAACTCCTGCAGAACATGGTTAGCGGTGTGGATTGCACGCTGCAGATAAGAAGTATAGCAAACATCAAAGGAGAAGCCTGCTTCCTTTAACAGAACGCCGCCCTGTGCAGCCTCCTTGTGTCCGGTTTCGGACAGATCTACGTCAGTCCAGCCGGTGAACAGGTTTTTCTGATTCCATACGCTTTCGCCATGGCGGATCATAACTAACTGATAACCCATAGTGATTGTTCCTCCTGATTGTGATTTAAGGCATTTAAGCCTGCTTGATTCCAAACAAGCATACACGATTTGAACGGAAAAATCAAGACTTTAGCTTGCCTTTTTAGACAGGATATGGTAATATCCTAACAGTTTGGTCATAGGGTTTGTCTGATACAGGGCTATAGATTTTGCAGTTTCTGAGATTAAAACTGCAGGGTTTATAGCTCTTTTTTATCGTATAGGAAACTTCGTTTCCATACGATAAAAATGCTCTGCAGAGGAAAGGAAGGAGTCAAAATGGATCAGAATTTTATGAAAGAAAAGAAGGTGCTGCCGCTGGTATTGTCAATGTCTTTGCCGATGATGCTGTCGATGCTGATAAATTCGCTTTATAACATTATTGACAGTATGTTTGTGGCAAGGGTCGGAGAGAAGGCGCTGACGGCAATTTCTCTTGTCTATCCGCTGCAGACACTGGTCACGAGCATCAGCGTAGGCTTTGGGGTTGGAATCAGTGCAGCAGTCGCATTTTTCCTGGGAATGGGAGAACATAAAAAAGCGGATCAGAGCGCCTCTGAGGGGTTGTTTTTGAGCATTGTGCACGGTGTACTGATGTCGGTGCTTTTGACAGCAATTCTTCCGTCTTTTCTGAGACTTTTTACGACAGACGAAGAAATCTATCAGATGGGTATTACCTATGGAACCTGGGTACTGAGCTTTTCCCTTGTGATCTCCGTCTATATTGCTTATGAAAAAATTTATCAGTCACTGGGAAATATGATCGTTCCGACCTTATGTCTGGCAGCGGGCTGTCTGACGAATATTGTGTTGGATCCGATCCTCATTTTTGGAATTGGTCCCATTCCGCGGATGGAAGTAAAGGGTGCTGCGATCGCTACCGTGATCGGACAGATCGTGCCGCTTGTCATGTATCTTGTATGGCATAGGAAAAAAGGGCTGGGCGTCTCCATCCATATAAAAGATATGAAGCCGGATCCTGCGATCTGTGGCAGGCTCTATGCGGTTGGAATCCCGTCTTCCCTGACTCTGGGCATGCCGTCCCTTTTGATTACTTTGCTGAACAAAATCGCAGGCGCGTTTTCTTCGGTTTATGTGTTGGTACTGGGTGTTTATTTCAAGCTGCAGACCTTCCTTTATCTGCCTGCCAGCGGTATTGTGCAGGGCATGCGTCCGATATTGAGCTTTAATTACGGGGCAGGAGAAAAAAAGCGGATGAAGCAGATTTTGTCCGTGTGTACCGGACTGATCTTTGGAATCCTGATGGTCGGTACGGCGCTGTTTTTGCTGCTTCCGGAACCGATCATGGGTATGTTTTCCAAGGACAGTGTAACGATCCGGGAAGGGGCGGCTGCACTTCGGATCATCAGCCTCGGCTTTGTGGTTTCCGGAATCAGCGTTGTGGCTTCCGGTGCACTGGAGGCCCTTGGGGAGGGAATCCCATCCTTTATCATTTCCTTGCTGCGCTATCTGGTGCTTATCGTTCCGGTTGCTTCCATTGGAAGCAGGATATTCGGTATTACAGGTGTCTGGGGTGCGTTCCCGGTGGCAGAAGTGCTGACTGCAGCTGTCTCAGCCGGAATTTTTACAGCAAGATACCGGGCGTGTTTGAAGAGGCTGTGAAATCTTTTACATACCTGACCTCCTGAAATGAAAGAAACTATACAGGATTACTGTAAAAATCTTAAAAAACTATGAAATAGCTAAAAATTTCAATAACTAATCAAAAAATATTCTATTTTTAATAAATCCTCTTGTGATTATAATAGGTTTATCAGCTGAGAACGAAAGAAATTTAGCAAAACAACCAAATGGGAGGAAAAAATGAAAAGAAAAGCATTAGCAACAATGATGGCAGCAGCTATGGTATTATCCATGGTTGGCTGCGGCGGAGCCAAAACAGATTCTACAGCATCTACAACCACAACAGAAAAAACAGAAGCAGCGGCAACAGAAGCTGCAGATTCTGCTGCATCAGCAGATGCAACTGTAGAAAATAAAGACAAGCCTCTGTGCTGGTTTAACCGTCAGCCCTCCAGCAGTGCTACCGGCGAGCTGGACAAAGAAGCTCTGAACTTCAACGGCAATACTTACTATGTAGGTTTTGATGCTAATCAGGGTGCTGAACTGCAGGGACAGATGGTTCTGGATTACATCAAGAAAAACGCAGACACGATCGACAGAAACGGTGACGGCGTAATCGGATATGTTCTGGCAATCGGTGATATCGGACATAACGATTCTATCGCTCGTACCCGTGGTGTTCGTTCTACACTGGGAACCGGCGTAGAAGCAGACGGCACAGTAGATTCCACACCGGCTGGAACAAACGTAGATGGAAAAGCAAAGGTTGTACAGGATGCAACTCTGGAAGTAGATGGAAAAACATATACGATCCGTGAACTGGCTTCTCAGGAAATGAAAAACTCAGCAGGTGCAACATGGGATGCTGCAACAGCTGGTAATGCGATCGGAATCTGGACAGCTTCCTTCGGCGATCAGATCGATGTTGTTGTTTCCAATAACGATGGTATGGGAATGTCCATGTTCAACGCATGGGCAAAAGACAACAAGGTTCCTACCTTCGGTTACGATGCAAACAGCGATGCTGTAGCAGCGATCGGTGAAGGCTACGGCGGAACAATTTCTCAGCATGCAGACGTGCAGGCTTACCTGACACTGAGAGTTCTGCGTAACGCACTGGACGGTGTAGATATTGATACCGGTATCGGTACGGCAGATGATGCCGGAAACTGCCTGGTAGAAGGTGAAGACTACAGATACAGCGAAGAAGATAGATCCTACTATGCGTTAAATATTGCTGTAACAGCTGAAAACTACAACGATTTCACAGATTCGACAAGAGTTTATGACAAGGTTGCCAACCAGCTGGATGAAAGCAAGAGCCCGTCTAAAAAAGTATGGCTGAACATCTACAACGCATCGGATAACTTCCTGAGCTCTACCTATCAGCCGCTGCTGGAGAAGTATGATGATCTGCTGAACCTGAAAGTAGATTACATCGGTGGAGATGGACAGACAGAATCCAATATCACAAACCGTCTTGGAAACCCGAGCGAGTATGATGCTTTCGCAATTAACATGGTTAAGACCGATAATGCAGCAGCATACACATCTCTTCTTTCCAAATAATTAGAGATCGAAAAAGCGTAAATGGATGAATTTATAGAGGGGTGTCAGCAATGATGCCCTTCTTTACTAAGAAAAGGAAGCACAGCTATGACAGAAGATAAGAACAAATATATCTTATCGATTAACGGCATGAGCAAATCATTCGGTAGAAATAAGGTTCTGAAGCATATTAGCATGAATGTCAAACCTGGAACCATTATGGGACTGATGGGTGAAAACGGCGCCGGGAAATCGACAATGATGAAATGTCTCTTTGGAACCTATCAGAAAGATGAAGGAACCATCGTACTGGATGGAAAAGAAGTGAACTTTTCCGGACCAAAGGATGCACTGGAAAACGGGGTGGCAATGGTACACCAGGAGTTGAACCAGTGTCTTGAAAGAAGTGTTGTAGATAACATGTTCCTTGGAAGATACCCAAAGAATTCCGTTGGGGTGATCGACGAAGGAAGAATGAAAAAAGAAACATCAGACCTGTTCAGAAAGCTGGGAATTACAGTTGATCTGACGCAGCCAATGAAGAAAATGTCTGTATCTCAGAGACAGATGTGTGAGATCGCAAAAGCGATTTCCTATCATTCCAAAGTTATCGTACTGGATGAGCCTACCTCATCTCTGACTGCACCGGAGGTTGAAAAACTCTTTAAGATGATGCGTCAGTTGAAGGCTCAGGGAATTTCTCTGATTTACATTTCACATAAAATGGATGAAATATTTGAAATCTGTGATGAAATATCGGTGCTGCGGGACGGAAGTCTGGTTATGACCAAGGCGAGCACAGAAACAGATATGAATGAACTGATCGCCGCCATGGTTGGTCGTTCTCTGGATAACAGATTTCCACCTGTAGACAATACACCGGGAGAAACCATTCTCTCCGTACAAAATATATCAACAAAATATGCACCAAAACTGCAGAACATTTCTTTTGATATCAGAAAAGGAGAAATCTTTGGATTTTATGGTCTGGTTGGTGCCGGTCGTACCGAGCTTCTGGAGACGATCTTCGGAATTCGTACAAAAGCAGAAGGAACGGTCGTGTATGACGGAAAACTGATGAACTTCTCCTCTCCGAAGGATGCTATGGACCATGGATTTGCACTGATCACAGAGGAAAGAAAAGCCAATGGTCTGTTCTTAAAGGGTGATATCACATTCAATACTACCATTGCAAATATGAATCATTATAAAAGCGGGATCGCATTATCCAATGATAAGATGGTACGTGCAACAGCCGATGAGATCAAGGTCATGCATACAAAATGTATGGGACCGGATGATATGATCTCCAACCTTTCCGGCGGTAACCAGCAGAAGGCCATCTTCGGTAAGTGGCTGGAGCGTTCTCCAAACGTATTCATGATGGATGATCCGACACGAGGAATCGACGTTGGAGCAAAATATGAAATCTATGAACTGATCATCAATATGGCAAAACAGGGAAAAACGATCATCGTTGTTTCTTCCGAAATGCCGGAAATTCTTGGTATTACCAACCGGATTGGTGTTATGTCCAACGGACGCCTGGCTGGAATTGTAAATACAAAAGAAACAAACCAGGAAGAATTACTGAGACTCAGTGCGAAATATCTGTAACAGGAGGAAAAGTGGAAATGGCAGAAAACAGCGTTATTATTTCGGCTGAAGAAGAAGCAAAGCTTTTGAAGCCCATCGATGAATATGTGGAAAAGATCCAAAAGAAAATTGACGCATTACGCGTAGACGGATCGGACAAGGTGAATGATCTGAAAAACCAGATCGCTATCGCAAAGGAAAATAAGAACTTATCCAAAGCACAGAAAGATAAGATCATTGAAAACAGCAAAAAAGAGCTGGAAAATGCGAAAAAGGTAGAAGCAAACAACAAGGAAGAGATTAAAAAGCTGATCGCAGAGGCAGAGGATTATCTGGCGAAGCATTACAAGAAGGATTACTACGATGTAGTAAACAATAGCTGTAAGGCTGCAAAGGCAGAAGAAAACAGCAGATATGAGAAGGTCAAAGCAGATTTAAAGAGCGAGCATCAGAAAAAGATCGCTTCTCTGAAGGATGCAGAGGAGATCAAGGCTGAAAAATATGTGTTGAAAAACAAATTGTTTGATGCACAGATGGCTCACGAATCCAGAATGCAGGAGATCAAAGACAGAAGACATGAAGCATTCATGCATAAATATCATCTGATCGATCTGCTGAGAACCTCCAAGTTCACATTCCCTCAGCAGAGAGCACAGAAACTGGAAAATTACAGATATTCCTTCAATTTATCCCAGTTTTTGTACAAAAATGGCCTGTACATCGTAATCATCCTGATTTTTATTGCATTATGTATCATCACACCGATTGTTAAAAATACACAGCTGCTGACCGTTACCAACATCCTGAACATTTTGCAGCAGGCATCCCCGCGTATGTTCCTTGCACTTGGTGTTGCCGGCCTGATCCTGTTGACAGGTACGGACCTTTCGGTAGGACGTATGGTTGGTCTGGGTATGGTTACAGCAACCATTATCATGCATAATGGAATCAATACAGGTGCCGTATTCGGGCATATATTTGACTTCTCTGCTATGGCTCCTACTGCGAAAGCATTGCTTGCATTGTTAATGTGTGTGATCTTTACAACGGTATTTTCCATGATTGCCGGCTTCTTCATGGCAAGATTCAAAATGCATCCGTTTATTTCTACAATGGCGAATATGCTGATCATTTTTGGCCTGGTAACCTATGCTACCAAGGGTGTATCCTTCGGTGCCATCGATTTTGCGATCCCTAACACCTTCATTCCGCAGATCGGCAAATTCCCGACGATCATCCTGTGGGCAGTTGCAGCAGTTATCATTGTATGGTTTATCTGGAATAAAACAACATTTGGTAAAAACCTGTATGCGGTAGGCGGAAATCCGGAAGCAGCAGCAGTATCTGGTATTTCTGTATTCAAAGTAACGATGGGAGCATTTATCCTGGCAGGTATCCTGTATGGCTTCGGCTCCTGGCTGGAATGTAACCGTATGGTTGGTTCCGGAAGTGCAGCTTATGGACAGGGATGGGATATGGATGCCATCGCAGCCTGCGTAGTTGGCGGTGTTTCCTTTACCGGTGGTATCGGTAAGATTTCCGGAGTTGTAACGGGTGTATTGATCTTTACCTCTCTGACCTACTCTCTGACGATTCTGGGCATTGATACAAACCTTCAGTTCATCTTTGAAGGTATCATTATCCTGGCAGCCGTAACCCTTGACTGTCTGAAATATGTACAGAAAAAATAATAGTTAAAAAAGGCTGTTTACGCAGGTAAACATAAAAGGTGAAAGCTGCCCTGCTCGTCTTATAGATGAAAGGGGCGGCTTTTATAATATAACAGGAGTCTTAAGAGAATTCCTGCTATATTATAAAAGTCGCTGGCAGTTGTGTAATGATTGTTTTGAATCCGGGAAAAATTTGATATAATGAATTGGGGTTCAAAGTCCCCGATTTATATAAAAGAAAACTTGAAATAGGGACAAAAGGGGATTAAGATGGAACGATATAAAGTAATTCTTGTGGATGATGAAGAAGAAGTCATTGATGTCATGGAAGCAAAGATCCGCTGGAATGAATTAGGGTTTGAAGTAGTAGGAAGCGCGACAAATGGAGTGAAGGCATTAGAATTGATAGAAAAGCTTCAGCCGGATGTCGTTTTAACAGATATCAAGATGCCTTATATGGACGGACTGGAACTGGCCAGAAGAGTGCGTGCGGATTATCCGAATATATACATTATGCTCTGTACCGGTTTTGATGAGTTTGAATATGCGAAGGAAGCAGTACATCTTGAAATCAAGGAATATATGTTAAAGCCAATCAATGCGGTGGAATTATCAGAATGTCTGACAAGGTTAAAAGATACGTTAGATAAAGAACGGGAAGAGAAGTTAAATGTAAAGAAACTGGAAGATTATTTCCAGGAAGCGCTCCCGGCATTAAAATCTAATTTTTTGATCTCATTGATTGAAGGAAGAGTGAGTGAAGAAGATTACAAGAGATTTCTGACAGCATATCAGGTCGATATGAAGGGACCGCTTTTTTGCTGTGTTGTATTTCATACTTCGGCGAATCATGTACCGGAGGGGATGGATTCGCTGCTTTTGTCCATGTCGGTAGACCGGGAAATCAAGCAGAGGCTGACAGAAAAATGGAAGTGTCAGGAGTTTATCTATCTTGGTAATACAGTTTTAGTACTGGAAGTGGACACGGAGGAGAATCTTGTTCAGATTACCGATGAATGTGACAGGTTCTGTCGATGGGCCTATCGGATTATGGGAGCAGTTGTCACAGCAGGAGTAGGAACGACATGTGAAAGTCTTTATGATATCAGTACATCCTACGAAGGCGCCAGAGAAGCAGTTTCCTATAGAGTTTTGTATGGAACAAAGCGGGCAATCAATATTGGAGAAATCGTACCAAAAGAATCGAAAATCCAGACGCAGCAGGAAGAAGCGAGAATGCAAGAGCTATTTCGTGCTATTCATGTAGGCGATGAGGAAGAGATTGAGAAAGCGGCCAGAAAAGAGATTGAAAAACTTCATAAAAATGCAAAGACGATTGGACAGTACAACCTTGCTACCATGGAGATCGTAAGCGGCTACTTTAAATTCTGCTCCAATAATTCACTGGATTTTAATGAAATGTCCGGAAATGTACCGAATTTATATCAAAAAGTATCCCAGATGGATGAAAGTGCACTGACATCCTGGATCATAGGTATGTCGCTGAAAATCAGCGAACAGTTGAAAAATGCCAGAAACAGTACGTCAAGACGTCTTGTGACAGAGGCTCAGAATATTGTGAGAGAAAGATATATGGAGTCAGAGATCACGCTTGATGATGTGTGTTCAGCACTTGGAGTTTCCAATTCATATTTTTCTTCCATATTCAAAAAGGAGATGGGAAAATCTTTTATTTCTTATCTGACCGATTACAGGATGGATATTGCGGCAGAGATGATACTGAATACGACAGAAAAGAGTTATACCATTGCAGAAAAAGTAGGATATCTGGATGCAAATTATTTCAGCTATGTTTTTAAAAAGAAATTTGGGATGTCACCTTCGAAATATCGGAATGAACATTTGAAGAAATAATCCATATGAGGGGAAAAGAAAGCGTGAAGAAAAGAAAAGGCGGATTTAACATACAATCCATTATCATGTCTGTTCTTATGGCATCGACACTGATTACAATTACTATAATGGGATTGTTGCTTTACTACAGATTCAAACTGGCAATGGATAATACCGCTGTATCGAATACGGAAGCAACGGTCGAAAGCAGCGTGGACCGGTTGAATTCTGATCTGTTAGATATCAGACAGATTTTTAATGCGGCTAATTACAATATTATTCAGGAATTTGATATTTCCAGTCAGGAATTTGCAAAGCAGTTCAGTCTGCTGTATGAGACGAATTCAGATAAGATACAGAGTATGGCATTGTATGGAAGTGACGGAAATCTTATTGCTTCAGAGCCGGTATCTTTAGAAAAAGAAAATGTAGAGATTAAAAACCAGGACTGGTATCAGAATGCGGAAAATGCGATTGAAAATATTCACTTTTCCATGCCTCATGTACAGAACTTGTTCCAGGACGGAACTTATCGGTATCATCGAGTCATTTCGCTCAGCCGTTCGGTTGATATTAATGACGGAGATAGACCGGGGAGCGGAGTGCTTCTGGTAGATATGAAATATTCTGTTGTTGAAAATGTTTTAAAGCAGATCAATGAGTCTTCGGACGGAGTTTACTATTATGTTTGTAATCGGGACGGGGAACTTCTCTACCATCCAAGAAGAGCAGAGATAGACCGTGAATTATTCAAAGAGAACAGCCTTAAGGCAGCAGGATATGAGGATGGAGTCTATGAGATATCGTCTGGCAATGGTAAAGAAAATGTTATTGTCGGAAGTATTTCCTATACAGGCTGGAAACTGATCGGTGTGATACCGGAAAGTGTGCAGACAGCCAATATTAACAACTTCAGATATTATATTTTTACAACGATCATTATATTGATGATGCTGCTTTTAGAGGGAAACCGGTTAATTTCCCAGAAAGTATCAAAGCCGATCCGCGAATTAGATGCTTCTGTGAAGGCTTATGAAGCCGGAGAAAAACCGGATATTTATATCGGGGGATCTTTGGAAGTACGACATCTTGGACATTCCGTGCAGAAATCATATGAACAGATCGAACAGCTGATGGAAGAAATTATGCGTCAGCAAAACGAGCGGAGAAAAAGTGAACTGGATGCGCTTCAGAGCCAGATCAATCCACATTTTCTTTATAATACGTTGGAATCTATCACCTGGATGGTAGAAGCACAGAAGAATCGAGAAGCGGTCATTATGATTTCTGAGCTTGCAAAACTGTTGAGAGTCAGCCTGTCAAGGGGTAAGACGATTATTCCGATCAAGGATGAACTTCAGCATAGCCGTAGTTATATGAATATTCAACTGGTACGCTATAAAGAAAGATTTAAGATAGATTTTCAGATAGATGAAGAACTTTATAATTACTGTATTGTAAAGCTGGTCATCCAGCCTATTTTGGAAAATGCGATCTATTACGGAGTCGGACATATGGATGAAGACGATGATGGAAGAATTGTAGTATCCGGGGGAAAGAAAGACAATGATATATACATTAGTATAGAAGATAATGGAATGGGAATGCGCAAAGAAGTGTTGGAAAATATTTTGACAGATAACAACAAAGTTCCAAAACATGGGTCAGGAGTCGGAGTTATTAATGTTCATTCCCGAATTAAACTGATGTTTGGTGAAGGATACGGACTTACTGTCTACAGTGAACCTGATGAAGGAACGAAAGTCGTTATTCACATTCCGGCAATCCCATACACAAAAGAAAATGCAGAAAAGCTGGAAATGCAAAAATACAGCCAGAGGGGGAATGCACATGAAAAAGAATAAAATAACATTCTTTGCTATGGAATTGATTCTTCTTGTATTGGCACTGTTTTTTGTGTGGAAGATTTTTATTCAGAACGTGCCGGAAAAAAGAGTAGCCGTAATACTTCCGGAATCCGGAGACCAGAGATGGGATTCTCTGATCAAAGGAATGAAGCAGTCGGCAAAAGAGAATCATATACATCTGGTCATTTGCAACACAGATGATATTGAAAATGCAGAAGCAGAAAAGGAAGCTATCGAAGAGCAGAAAAATAATCATATCGATGCATTTATTGTGCTTCCTGCACCTGGAACAGATACAAAAGAGATGTTGACAAAAGAATGTTCAGATGTTCCGGTTGTTTTGGTCGTGGAAGATCTGTATACCGAGGACGCAGAAGCAACATCGAAGTTTTCGGTAGTCGCACCAGATTACTATGAGATGGGAAAATATATTGGCGGACAGATAAATTCAAGAAAACAGACCATAGGAATTGTTGTGGGAAGGAAAGATACGGAAGCGGCAGCCAGTGCAGTCCGCGGGCTTACGGATGCACTGGAAGGTTCCGACTGTCAGATTCTATGGCATTATTATCAGGAAAAAGACCAGGATGTCTGCGAGAAAGTGAAAGAACAGCCAAAAGTAGATACGTTGGTAGTGTTAGATCCCGGTGCATTAGATCAACTGGGAGACCAGTTGGAAGAAACGCAGGAAGAAACGCAGGAGGAAGCACAGGAAGAAACACAAGAACAGGGAGCAGGAACGAAGATTTATGGGATCGGAAGCAGTATGAAAGCAATTGCACTTCAGGATTACGGAAAGACACAAGGGCTTGTCGTACTGGATGGATATGAGATAGGATATAAAAGTGTAGAAGAAATTGCAAAGAAAATAAAAAACAGACTTTACAAAATGGAAAGCCACGAAACGGAAGTAAAGATTATGGATCAGGATACTAAGCTTTTAGATGACGAAATAGAAAGGTTTTTATATTCCTATGAGTAAAAAATGTAGAAAAAAAAGTGTCTGTGCAGTTGTTGTAATGGTAGCGATGCTGTGTATTTCCGGCTGTGGATCAGGAAAAATAAAATCTGATAAAGTGTTGCGTGTAGGTGTTGTAACATATACACAGGATGATCCTTTTATCAATGCATTGGCAGATAAGCTAAAAGAAAATCTGAAATCTATGGAAACAGAAGATATGAAGATTACCGTATCTGTAAAAAATGGAAATGATGATCAGCAGGATCAGAATGATATAGTGGAAGAGATGATTGATGCCGGTTGTGATGTTTTGTGCGTCAATCTGGTAGACAGAACTGCTCCGTCCCGGATCATCAGGCTGGCAAAACAGAATGACATCCCGATTATTTTCTTTAACAGGGAACCGGTCTGGGAGGATTTGATGCAGTGGGAAGACTTGTATTATGTAGGTTGTGACGCAGAACAATCTGGAGTGATGCAGGGTGAGATAGCGGCAGATTATATTAAAAATCATCCGGAAGTAGACAAGAATCAGGATGGAGAGATACAATATGTATTGTTGGAAGGAGAAGCTGGGCATCAGGATGCAATCAGCAGAACAGATTTCTCTGTAAAAACATTGATCGAGAAAGAGGTAAATCTGGAAAAACTAAGTTATCAGTTTGCAGATTGGAACAGAGGACAGGCCGAAAACCGGATGAACCGTCTGATCAGTCAGTATAAAGATGGAATTGAACTTGTCATTTCTAACAATGATGAAATGGCACTTGGAGCTGTGGAGGCATATCGAAAAGCCGGATATGAACAGGCAGAGTGGCCGGTCATTTTCGGTATTGATGGATTAGATGATGCATTGGAAGCAATAAAAGCTGGTGAAATGCAGGGGACAGTGTATAATGATAAAGAAGATCAGGCGTTGCAGATAGCGAAGCTAGCTGTAGAGATTTTCCGAGGAGAAGATGTGAACCGAAACAAGTTAAAAGAAGGCAGGTATTATGTTTCTGAGTATCAGCCGGTATACAGCAGTAATGTGGAAGATTTTATAAAAAGACAGACGAGGTAAGAAGTGAATGGAAGCAGCATGGATCGAGACATTTTATCAGGAGACAGATGCGCCAAAAAGACTGGAATTACTAAAACAGAATACAGAAAATGAATTAACGCAGGCGGATGTGTTCCGAAAAAAATTATGGGTCGCCAGATATGGAAAGAGAAAACCGACAAAAGATGCATTCGTAGGAAGCCTGATGGAACTGAAATGTCTGGCAGAAGGCACATCGTTAGATTTTGGCGGACAAAGAAGAAAACAGGCAGCAAAGATTATTAGTACATTATGTCTGGCAGATGCAGATTCTTTGGACGAAGAATTAAGAGAAAATCTTCTACTGGAATTAAAAAATGTCTTTTTGAAATTTATGGAAGTCAGCAGAGACGGAAGAGGATTTACTTCACTTGTATTTGGAATGGGACAGCTATCGGATGAGGGAGTTGTGAAAAAAATCGCGGAACAGATCAGCGCCATTGCATTTCAGGCACCCCATGCATTGCACATGGATAAAGAATTTGCCCTTCTACAGGAGGCGGCACTTCAGGCATTTCGTCAGGAATACCCGAACCGGGAACATTTTCTGAAAAAATAAGCATGTTAAATATATTAACATATAAAATCATACAGGAAAGGCAGGAACTATATTTTGAAAAAATGGAATGAAGTATATCAGATGGTAAAAAATGGAGATTTGGACGCGTCACTTCTGAAGACCGGGTGTGAGGATATGAAGGCAGCAAGAGAAAGAGCTGCATATGTGATGGAAGGATTTAAGGAGAGCTTTGGAGCAACAGAAGATACGATGGTCGCACTTTGTTCTGCGCCTGGGCGTACAGAAATCTGTGGGAATCATACCGATCATCAGCATGGACGAGTGCTGGCGGCAGCAGTGAATCTGGATTTTCTGGCATGTGTCGCATTAAACGGAACGAGTGTTGTGCATTTTCAGTCAGAAGGCTGGCCAATGACAAGTGTTGATCTTGCTGATCTGGAAGTGAAGGAAGAAGAAAAAGAAACAACTGCTTCTCTGATAAGAGGCGTGCTGGCCAAGCTTCATAAAGCAGGATATCCGGTAGCAGGCTTTGATATGTATGTGACATCAACGGTATTGCCTGGATCTGGACTGTCTTCCTCCGCAGCGTGTGAGGTGCTGATTGGAACAACGGGAAATCATCTGTTTTGTCAGGACAAGTTTGATGCAGTAGAAATCGCAAAAATCGGTCAGGCAGCAGAAAATGAATATTTTGGTAAGCCGTGTGGATTGATGGATCAGACTGCTTCTTCCGTGGGAGATGCAGTAGCCATTGATTTTAAAGATCCGGCAAACCCGATAGTAAGATCCATCAATGCGGATCTTACAGGACTGGGACTTGCACTTTGTATCATCGACTGTGGTGCGGATCATGCAGCACTTACCAATGAATATGCGTCTATTCCGGAAGAAATGAGCAAAGTGGCAGCGCATTTTGGTAAAAAAGTACTTCGCGAAGTCCAAGAAGAAGATCTGCTGGCAGATCTGGCACAGGTCAGAAAAGAAGCAGGAGACAGGGCAGTTCTCAGGGCTTTACATTTCTATGCAGATGACAGAAGAGCAGCAGAGGAAGCAGATGCACTGGAGCGGAAAGATAAAGAGGCGTTTTTAAATCTTGTAAAAGAGTCCGGACGTTCTTCATGGGAACTTCTTCAGAATATTACACCGGCAGCAGCCATCACACATCAGGACATGGCAGTTGCATTGGCCGTGGCTGAGAAAGCGCTGAATGGAAAGGGCGCATGCCGCGTACATGGAGGTGGATTTGCCGGAACAATCCAGGCATTTGTCCCGGTGGAAAATGTGTGTGAATTTAAGAAAACGATGGAAACTATGTTGAGTGAAGGATGCTGTCATGTATTGAGTATCCGTCCGGCTGGTGGACTTATCCTTTAAAGAATGAGGGGGAAATGAGATGAATCGAAATGAAGCAATTACTGCGTTAGTGAATTATGCATTGGAGAAAGAGCTGATCGAGCAGGAAGAAAAAGTATGGGCAGTAAACCGGATCTTGGAGGTTATGCAGGCAGATTCTTTCTCATGGGAAGAGTCAGCAAAGGGAAAAGAAGCTGGTCTGACAGAGATACTGGACACATTGATCGATGATGCATATGAGCGTGGCGTACTGGAAGAAAATTCAGTCGTATACCGCGATCTTTTTGATACAAAACTCATGGGCAGCCTGACACCGCGACCGGTACAGGTGATGAAGAAGTTTCAACAACTTCAGGAAGAATCTTCCCAGAGGGCAACGGACTGGTATTATCAGTTCAGTCAGGACACGAATTATATCCGAAAGGACAGAGTTGCGAAAGATATCCGTTGGAAGACCGAGACAGAATATGGTGAGATTGACATTTCCATCAACCAGTCAAAACCGGAAAAAGATCCAAAAGCAATCGCAGCAGCAAGAAACCAACCAGCTTCCGATTATCCACGCTGCATGCTCTGCGAGGAGAATGTGGGATATGCCGGACGACTCAATTATCCGGCAAGACAGAATCACCGTATTGTACCAGTGACAATCAACAATACTGACTGGTATTTGCAGTATTCTCCATATGTATATTACAATGAACACTGCATCTGTTTTAATAAAGTGCATACACCGATGAAAATTGATAAAGCCTGCTTTGCGAAGTTATTAGATTTTGTAAGACAGTTCCCGCATTATTTTGTTGGTTCCAATGCAGATCTTCCGATTGTTGGAGGATCCATTCTGGCGCACGATCATTTCCAGGGCGGACATTATACATTTGCAATGGAACGCGCACCGATTGAGACGGAGATTTCTTTTGAAGGATACGAAGATGTAAAAGCAGGAATTGTAAAATGGCCAATGTCTGTTATTCGTTTAAATGCAAAAGAACCGGAAAGATTAATTGATCTTGCGGATAAAATTCTTGGAAGCTGGCGTGGGTATACAGATGAAGCAGCTATGATTCTTGCAGAGACAGATGGAGAACCTCACAATACAATCACCCCAATTGCCCGTCGCAGAGGAGAAGATTTTGAATTAGATCTGGTGCTTCGAAACAATCTGACAACGCCGGATCATCCACTTGGAATTTATCATCCACATGAAGAGTTCCATCATATTAAGAAGGAAAATATCGGACTGATTGAAGTTATGGGATTGGCAATTCTTCCGGGACGTCTGAAAAAAGAGCTGGAGGCAGTGGAAGAAAAACTCCTTTCCGGTGAGGATATGACAGAAGATCCGCTGACCAAGTCTCATGCAAAGTGGGCGGCAGATATTGCAGCGAACTACGAAATTACAGCAGAAAATGTAAAAGAAATCGTTCAGAAAGAGACTGGAATTGTCTTTTCAAAAGTTCTGGAACAGGCCGGAGTTTACAAACGGACACCAGAAGGAAAAGAAGCATTTTTAAGATTTATAAATCAAGTATAAAGTGACAAGAGATCCAAACTTAAAGCATACGGTTTAATTCTAAAATTTTAGAAAATTATTTGCCAAAAGCGTGTACATAATACTGCCTTTGTGTTATACTGCTTTACGTTTCTATAAGAAGTAGTATTAGAAACTATGTATTAGAATAATTCATTCTGTAAGCCTGATATTTTCGAGGTATGCAAAGGAAATCAGAACAATATAGAATCGTAATTTCATGAGATAAGAGGTAGTAGTTATGCAAAAGAAAGTTCAGATCGTCAGTGACGGATCACTGGATCTTCCACAGGAAATCACAGATGCACATGATATAGAAGTCGTACCATTTTATGTATCATTTAACGGTGAGACTTATCAGAAAGAAATAGAAGAGATTGGAATTCGGGAATTTTATCAGGAAATGGTAGACCACCCGGATGTATTTCCAAAATCATCTATGCCGTCAGTAGATGATTTTTATCAGACATTTGTAAAAAGTGCAAAGGAAAATATTCCGGTGATCTGCATCTGTATTACGACAAAATTCAGTGGCTCCCTGCAATCTGCAACGGTTGCAAAAGAGATGGTAAAGGACGAATATCCAGAAGCCAGGATCACAGTTATTGATTCCACGGTCAATACCGTTCTTCAGGGACTTTTTGTACTGGAGGCATGCAGAATGCGTGACATGGGATTGGATTATGAGGAAATCATTGAAAGAATCCTTCCTATCCGTGAGACCGGCCGGATCTTCTTTACAATCGGAAGCATTGATTATTTAAGGCATGGCGGACGAATCGGAAAACTTGCGGGGATAGCAGCAGGTGCACTGGGGATAAAACCGATGATCACATTGAAAGAAGGGGAAATCTTCAGTTCCGGACTCGCAAGAAACCGCATCAAATCTATGAAAAAGGTTGTGGAGATGACAAAAGATTATCTGGATGAAATCAACGCAAAACCAGGCGAGTACAGCTTCTGCATCGGCTATGGATATGATTATGAAGAGGCAGTCAAATTCCGGGAGATGTTAAAAGATCTCGTAAAAGAACGTCTCGGAATCGAAGAGATTGAAATCCACCAGATTGGTGCAACAATCGGGGTACACACAGGACCATATCCAATAGGGGTTGGAATTATAAAAAAAGCAGAGTAGGCAGGGAAAATTTCATAATTCGTTATCACAAGATAGCTGTCCTGAAAATATTTACGATACAGGGCAGCTATTTTTTTCATATTTTTCGGGATATTTTTTATCTATATGCGTCTAATCTATGTAAGAAAAAATAAATCGGCCGATATAAAGGTGGTGTTAAAGTGACAAAAGAGCAATTGGGAGTACTGATTCTCGACTGCGAGAGGCAGTTATATTCTACAGCCAAGACAATCTTATACAGTGATCAGGACTGTGCTGATGCCATTCAAGATACGATTGTAAAGGCATTTTCCAAGATTCAAACATTGAAAAATGACAAATATGCAAAAACATGGCTGATTCGGATCCTGATCAATGAATGTTATACCATTTTGCGAAAATCCAGTAAACTGACTTCGTTGGATATGATGGATGAGCAGACGAAGGCAGAAAAAATAATGATGACAAAGGAAAAGGCTGATTACAGTGAATTGTACCAGGCAATCAATGCATTAAAAGAAGAATTGCGACTTCCGGTAATTTTGTATTATATTGAGGATTTTAATATCCGGGAAATCGCACAGATTCTGGATATTACAGAAGGTGCAGTACAGAAACGACTTGCCAGGGCAAGAGGAAAACTTAGATGCAATCTGCGAGAAAGTGAGGCGGCGATATGAGGTTTGAAGATATGAAAAACAATATTCCGGAGACTCCGGATTTTATCCATGAAATGATACAAAATGAAGTAGACAGACAGCTTCAGGGAACTACAATTATACAGATTCCGAAGAAAAAGAAGAAATGGAACGGTGCAAGAGTGGCAGCGGCAGCAATGGTCTGCGTGCTGGCAACTTCCACAGCAGCTTATGCGGGTGTGAAAATGTACCGCATGTATGTGGAAAAACAGGGCGATTACAGTGTGAAGACGGGGATAACATCAGAAAATAAATTAGCAGATCTTCCGGTGCAGATTCACGATATTGATTTCAAGACCGGATATATTCCGGATGGCATGAAATGGGTAGACGAGTCACATCTGGAATATCCGCAAAGCAAACGTATGGGTGGATTTAGTTTTGCGTCCGTACTTTTGGACAATGATGATCTGAATCAGGCACTGGAAAATAAAAATGTTGTCGAGTCCGAGGAGAGAACATTTGGCAAATACGAAGGTGTATATCTGAAATATAACAATTTAAAGACTGAAAAAGGTGCATTTGATCAAAGAATCTATCTCTTATGCCCGGATAAATACCGTGTGATCACAATCTATATCGGAGATGATGTATCGAAAGATGATGCTGTGAAAGTAGCAGAAAATCTTGAGATTACAGAAAATGACAAGATGATGGAAACAGCGAAGATGTATACCTGGAGCGATGAGGTCAACCCGAACGTTGAGACCGGAGATGAAATGGTAACGTCTGTGTCTGAGGATAAATTAAAGGTGTACAAGATTGGCGAAGATTTTACATTATCTGTATCAGGAGAAGATAAAGACAGAAACAATATCGTAAATGATAAAATTTCTGCCCACGTAGATTCAGTTCAGATAGCGGATGATCTGAAGTTGCTTAACGGTGCAGACTTACCGGAAGAATGGGAAAATGTAATCGATTCCAACGGAAAACTTGTAAAGAATAAAGTTTCTTATATCAAATCCGGTGATGGTGTCAATACAGTAGATCAGGTCGTAAAGACAGAAAATGTAAATCAGAAACTTGTTTATGCAACAGTCACGTATACAAATAATTCAGATCAGGAAATCAAACACATGTTGTATATCGGAAATCTGGCATTGATTCGTCATGAAAATGGTGAATATCATATTTATAATGCAATGGAACAGTCCGGTAACGGATATGACCGTGTGAGTTGGGACGGCGTGGCGCATACTGCAGAAATGACCTACAGTAGTGTGCGAGAAGATTATGGGAATGGTGGTAATTATATTTCGTCTCTGAAACCGGGCGAGAGCATTCAAGTCAATATGGCATGGATCGTCAATGAAGATAATCTGGCGGATATGTACCTGAATCTGGATGGCGAAGGCGGTGCCTATGATTTTAACGAAGGTATGCTGGAAGCAGGAGTTGTGGATATCAGAAAGTAGAAAAAAGCCGACACTTTGCGAAGAATGCAAAGTGTCGGCTTTTTTCTACTTTCTGAAGATTCATAACTTATATAAGTCAGTATGCATATAATAGAATCAGGCAATGTTGATAAAAAATATCTATGATGCCGGCAAAGCGTGTCTTACTTTAAATTGCTATAGTCAACATCTATAACTGGATATTGATTATAGGTTTGAGTAAAAACCAACATTTCATATAAAACCTATTGACTAGCTAGGAAAAGGGTGATAACATTGCTTTCATGAAATCGAAAGGAGCAAGAGATTAAAAATCGTGAGAGAGGGGTAAGGCAATGAACTGGGAATTTATTATCAAATATTTGCCAATGTATGAACGAGCCGCCTTGCTGACTGTAAAACTTGGATTAGCCGGAGTTATCTGTGCAATTATCGTCGGACTGATCTGTGCGATCATCCAGTATGAAAAAGTACCGGTCGCAAGACAAATTGTAGCGGTCTATATCGAACTCAGTCGAAATACACCACTGCTTGTACAATTATTTTTTATATATTATGGACTTCCAAAGATTGGAATCCAGACAGATCCGCAGACATGTGGAATCGCAGGACTGACATTTCTTGGAGGAAGTTATATGGCAGAAGCGTTTCGAAGCGGACTGGAGACAGTCGCAGAGGTTCAGACAGAAAGCGCATTGAGCCTCGGCATGAACCGTCTGCAGGTTATGAGGTACGTGGTACTGCCACAGGCATTTTCAATAAGTGTACCGGCCTTTATGGCAAATGTAATCTTTCTTTTGAAAGAAACGAGTGTCTTTAGTGCAGTCAGTCTTATGGACCTTATGTTTACCGCAAAAGACTTAATCGGACTTTATTACAAGACAACAGAAAGCCTGTTTTTACTGGTAGTCTTTTATCTGTTGATCTTACTTCCAATTTCGATATTGGGAAGTCTCTTGGAAAGGAGGCTGCGTTATGCCGGATTTGGGGATTAGTGTTTTATTAAAAGGACAGAACTTCATACGAATGCTGGCAGGACTTGGAGTGGCACTGAAGATTAGCCTGATTTCCGTAGTCATAAGCATTCCACTTGGAATCGTACTGGGAGTTTTGATGACCTGGAAAAATCCAATTACCAAAGCGATTCTTCGCATTTACCTGGAAATTGTACGAATCATGCCACAAATGGTACTGTTATTTCTCGTATTTTTCGGGACAACGCGAGCGTTTGGCTGGGACTTATCAGGAGAAAATGCATCAATTATAGTATTTACATTCTGGGGAGCAGCTGAAATGAGTGACCTGGTAAGAGGGGCGCTTATCAGTATCCCGAAACATCAATATGAAAGCAGCGAGGCATTAGGATTGAGCAAAGTGCAGACTTATTGGTACATTATCATTCCGCAGACACTTCGCAGACTCATTCCGCTATCCATCAATCTGATCACACGAATGATCAAAACTACAAGCCTGATCCTGATGATCGGTGTGGTGGAAGTGCTGAAAGTCTCACAGCAGATCATCGAGGCAAATCGAATGAGCAGTCCAAATGCTGCATTTGGCATTTATCTTGTAGTATTTTTATTATACTTTTTCGCATGCTGGCCAATCAGTATGCTTGCAAAATATCTGGAAAGAAGATGGAGGTGATAGATCGTGGCAGAGACATTACTTACAGTAGAACATCTGATAAAAAAATATGGAGACCAAGTCATCTTAGATGATGTAAGTCTTGATGTAAAGAAAGGCGAAGTCATTGTGGTGGTTGGACCAAGCGGTTGTGGAAAGAGTACGTTACTTCGATGTATCAATGCCCTGGAGCCGATTCAGGGCGGTGTGGTTAAACTGGGAAGTGAGGTCATCGACCCGAAAAGCAAATCTCTGACCCGCCTCAGACAGAAGATTGGAATGGTGTTTCAAAGCTATGATCTGTTTCCACATCTGACTGTATTAGATAACATTTTACTGGCACCTACGAAAGTTCAGAAACGCTCAAAAGATGAAGTGAAAGAAGAAGCCATGAAGCTTCTTAGAAGAGTTGGACTGGAAGAAAAAGCCAGAAGTTATCCAAGAGAGCTTTCCGGAGGACAGAAGCAGCGAGTTGCAATTGTCCGTGCATTGTGCATGCACCCGGAAATCTTACTTTTCGATGAAGTAACAGCAGCACTTGACCCGGAAATGGTCCGTGAAGTACTGGACGTAATCTTAGATCTGGCAGCGCAAGGCAGAACGATGATAATTGTTACCCATGAAATGCAGTTCGCCAGAGCTGTCGCAGACCGGATCATATTTCTGGAAGGCGGAAAAATACAAGAAGATGAAACACCAGATGAGTTTTTCGAACACCCGAAGACAGATCGGGCGAAGAAATTCTTGAATACATTTACATTTGAGTCTGTAAAGAGAGATATTTGAATCAATCTGTAACAGGAAATTTTTAGAAAAAGCAAGACTCATAAGAGTTTTGATATAAGAAATGAGAAAAGGAGAGTTTGTATTATGAAAAATGGAAAACTGAAAAAATTAATTACACTGGCAACCGTAGTCGCAAGTACATTTGCACTTGCAGCATGCGGAAGCTCAAGCTCCGATGATTCTAAAGGAAGCGATTCCTCAGCAAAAAAAGATTCCGGATCTGTTTATCGTACATTAGATGAAATCAAAAAAGACGGAACAATCAATATCGGAGTATTTTCCGATAAGAATCCATTTGGATATGTTGATGAAAACGGTGAATATCAGGGATATGATGTATACTTCGCGAACAGAATCGGTGAAGATCTCGGTGTAAAAGTCAACTTTGTATCTACAGAAGCTGCAAACCGTATCGAGTATCTGCAGACAGGAAAAGTTGATCTGATTCTTGCAAACTTCACAGTCACAGACGAGCGTGCAGAAGAAGTAGACTTCGCACTTCCATACATGAACGTAGCACTTGGAGTTGTATCTCCAGACAGCAACGTTATTAAGAGCCTGGACAACTGGAACAGTAAAGACCAGATGATCGTCATCTCCGGAACAACAGCAGAGACTTACCTGACAGAGAATTATCCGGATATTCCACTTCAGAAATATGATTCCTACGCAACAGCAAAGAACGCTCTGGAAAATGGAAATGGTGTAGCATGGGCAAACGACAACACAGAGGTTATTGCATTTGCACTTCAGAACAAAGGTTACACAGTTGGAATCTCTGAACTTGGAAATAAAGACACCATTGCACCAGCAGTATCCAAAGGAAACGATACATTGCTTGATTGGGTAAATGAGGAAATCAAATCACTTGGTGATGAACAGTTCTTCCACAAAGATTACGAAGAGACACTTGTAGACACTTACGGAAAAGACTACGAAGAGGATCTGGTTGTAGAAGGTGGAGCAGTGAAATAGATTCAAGGTAGTCTCACTGGATTAAAAGAGAATAATAAAAGTAAGAAGAAATGAGCTGGCCGAAAGGTCAGCTTGTTTTTGTGTAGGGGAGATTTTGTGTCCAATATTTGTATTTTGTCTTAATGTTCATATTTGGAGGAAGTACTGATGATATTGGTAAAGGTAGAAGATATGAATGCGTTGATGAGTGAAAAGATATATATTATAGTATAAATATATAACGCAATGCGTTAAATGTGAAAATAAAAAAGAAACGAGCAAGTCCTGCCTTTTTCTATATTGCAGTGGGTCGATAATGCTGTGGTAATATAAAGATAGTGACAAAATAAAGAAGCAGATTGAAAATGTATTGATGAGGGAACTTTATACCCCACCTCTTCGGATAGAATATAGATAACAAAGGATTTGAATGAAAACTAGAGAAGCGAGTAGTTGAGTAAAATACCATATGTTGTAAGATTCAGAAGGGAGAATGTTATATGAATTATCTGGTTA
>ENA-ORTY01000430-ORTY01000430.1-human-gut-metagenome-genome-assembly--contig:-NODE-430-length-57153-cov-6.185208_pt1 | contig 57153 bp, 42 predicted proteins | sample MGYA00241917_ERZ509198 | MGnify/ENA primary metagenome ERZ509198 (study PRJEB26280, sample SAMEA2338857) | human gut metagenome | biome: human gut; feature: human-associated habitat; material: faeces...
AAACAATGGTTGACCGTTTCGGAGAAGATGTGACAACCCTTGCGTATGATATGACTTCTTTCAGAGTACAGACCGAAGTATCAGCTAGTCCGACCTTTTTTGGTTGGGTGTTTGGCTTTAATGGCAAGGTACAAATACTTGCACCGGAAAGTGTGAAAGAACAGTACAGGCAGATGATTGCACAAGCCGATGAGGGTATGCAGCAAAAAGAAAACAAAGAACAGGAAATCTAACACTCCAAAAAGTCGCTGTCACAGACGGCGGCTTTTCCTTTTCGGGTACTATTCAAGAAGTCATAAAGTTCCGTGAGTAATGGAAGAAGGCAATGCTTTGAGAAAAAGATGAGAGCAATATTCTGAAAACTACTTGAGATTTTTGGGAAAATCTGCTAAAATACCTTTGTATGTCTATGGGGTAAGGGAATTCATATCCTTTTGCCTTAGAAATTATGGAAGGAGGACTTGACTATGGCAAACGGAAATGCGACAATTATTGTCGGCTCGGCTCGGCTCGGCTCGGCTCGGCTCGGCTCGGCAGGAGCATAGCGCCGTTTTTTCAGCGTGTCAAGTCTTATTTCATACAATTTATAACGAACCAGTTGCCGGAGACAGGGCGCATTATGCCTTGGCTTCGGCTTTTTGCGTTTGCCGGAAGGATGGTGGTTTGATATTGAAGTCCTAACCACGACCGGTAAATCAATCTTTTCCGGTTAAACTTTCTGCCTTCTCCGACGTGTCCGCTGTCGGAGGAAGAAAATAGCGGATAGAATTATTTTGGAGGAATAAAAATGAAGAAGAAACTTCTAAGCCTTCTGCTTGCGTTGTGCCTTGTGATGGCACTTGTTCCGATGACAGCGTTTGCAGAAGAGAACGAGCAAAGCAACAAAACTTCAATCACAACAGTAGATGAGCTTTTGCAATTTGCAAAAGCTGTGGACAATGGCGAATATGACGATAAAACAGATGCGGTTGTATCTCTTGATGCAGATTTGGATTTAACAGGTGTTGCGTGGACACCAATTGGCAGCGTATTTGCTGCTGATGGAACTCTACTGCATTACTTCAGCGGCAAATTTTACGGAAACGGGCATACGATTTCCAATTTAGATTTTTCCGAAAACTATGGAAAGACAGAGTATCCGTCTTTCGGATTTTTCAGTGAGGTTTACGGCGCTGAAATTTCCGGTTTGACAATTCAAGGCAAGCTGGATGTGTCCAATTCAGGGTATGTCTATTTTGGAACGGTAGCGGGCGTTGCAGCAGACAGCAAAATTTCTGACTGCGCTTCAGATGTGTCGTTCACGGATACAGACAAATATATTAACGGTACTGTGGCTTTGTGCGGATATGCGATTAATAGCACAATTGAATACTGCCAAAACAAGGGGAATTTTTCAATAACGAAGGATGTCAGCTCTTTTCAGATGGGCGGTATCGTAGGTCTTGCTCAAAACAGTACCGTACAGTATTGTGCTAATACAGGCAATATAACCTCTTGGACACCTTGTACCGGCGGAATAGTTGGGCAGTTGTTTCAGAACTCAAAGATTATCAATTGTTATTCCACCGGGGGAATGGCCCCTCTTGGCAATGGAACTACGGACTTCGGCGGCATTGCAGGCATAGTTGGTGCAGGTACAGAAATCAGACATTGCTATTTCGCTGGTGGAATGGATTTATCTCAATATACTGCCACTAAACCTTATAAGCGTTTAGGCGGTATTGCAGGCGGTGTTTCTTCTGATACACCTGTTTTTGGAAACAATTATTTCGTGGAAACTGAAAATGTCCCGGCTTGCTTTAAGTATCCGGATGCTGGAACAGCAAAGACCCTTGAATATATGAAAACCGAGGATTTTTGTAATGAAATCAATGCTGCCGGTGGCAATTATCGATTTAATTCAAATGGCACACCTATTCTGCCAGCACCGAAATATGCAGTTTCTTTTGTTGTAACACCTACCGAACTGACAAATGTTATCATCAAAGTGAACGGTCAGGAAGTAACAAACCCCGCCAATTTGGAGGCAGGTACTTACCCTGTCAAAGTAAGCGCAGATAATTGCGAGGTTTTTAATTCCAATATTACGATTACGGCTGATACAGCAACTCATACGCAGACCATTGCAATGACGTATTTGCCTGCTGACTACACGAAGGTTGATGAAGCTATTGCTAAGGCAAATGCCCTGAACAAGGACAACTACAAGGATTTCACTGCTGTAGAAGCTGCTGTCAACTCCGTTGTCCGTGACAAGAACATTACCGAGCAGAGCGAAGTAGATGCAATGGCGAAAGCAATTGAAGATGCCATTGCTGCCCTGCAATACAAGGATGCTGACTACACAAAGGTTGATGAAGCCATCGCCAAGGCAAATGCTTTGAAGAAAGATGACTACAAGGATTTTTCCGGTGTGGAAGCTGCCGTAAAGGCTGTCGTGCGTGGCAAGAACATTACTGAGCAATCTGAAGTGGATAAGATGGCAAAGGATATCGAATCTGCCATTGCAGCTCTTGAGAAAAAGCCAGCCAGTACCAAAGCAGGAGCATCCGATAAAGGTCCACGAACCGGCGACACAAGTAATCTTGCTTTGTGGTTTGCCCTGCTGTTTGTCAGTGGCGGTGCAGTTATTGGAACAACAGCTGTAAGCAGAAAGAAAAAGCACAACAGATAATGGAATAGTAGTTCCTTGCTCCTGATTCAGGGCAAGACACGGGGCTGTCTCACTAGTAATTCAATGTGTGACAGCCCTTCTTTCATTTCTTTCTTACAATGAGGACAGAATAAAGAATCATATCCAAAAGATAAAAAAATAGCTGTCAGATATATATAAAGAAAAATAGAAAGTAGTTTCCTGCATAGGGCAATGTGTGGTAGAATAGAAACATCTTGTGAGCTATAACACATGATGTTTTGAAAAGAGAATGTTCAAGTAGAAGGGAAGATTATATATGAGTGGAAAGAAAGGGGAACATGAACCGGAAAAAGAAGGGGTACTTGCAACGATATGGGATTATGCCAAGACATTTCTTATTATTTTTCTGGTCGTGTTTGCACTAAATAAACTGGTCTATATCAATGCGGTGATTCCGTCTGAATCTATGCAGACAACAATTATGAAGGGAGACCGGATCATCGGCAGCCGGCTTGCATACAAATCAAAAGATCCGCAGAGGTTTGATATCGTCATTTTTAAATATCCGGATGATCCATCCAAGATATTTATAAAAAGAGTTATTGGTTTGCCTGGGGAGACTGTGGAAGTAAAGGATGGAAAAGTGTACATAGATGGATCAGAGAAGCCATTGGATGATAGTTTCTGCAACGAAGTACCAATCGGAGACTTCGGACCATATGAAGTTCCAAAAAACTGCTATTTTATGATGGGGGATAATCGTAATAACAGTTTGGATTCCAGGTACTGGAAGAATCATTTCGTAGAAAAAGATGCGATTCTTGCAAAGGCCGTTTTCCGCTACTGGCCGTTCAGTGAGATTGGTAAGGTTGAGTAGACCGGAATAATAAAAGTAAGAAAAAGGATTTGAAAGGGATAAAACAATGAGTACAACAAACAAAGAAGAAAAAGTGGCAGATGTCAGTACGGAGAATATATACCGGCTGAACGGAAGAGTGCCACTGAAAAAAGCAATTCCATTCGGGCTGCAGCACGTACTGGCTATGTTTGTATCAAACCTGGCGCCGGTGCTGATCGTTTGCAGTGCCGCGCTGGTAAGAGGAACAGGGGAACACTTGACTTCTGCAGAGATCACCCAGCTTTTACAATGTGCGATGTTCGTGGCAGGTATCGGAACATGTATGCAGTTATATCCGGTGTGGAAGATCGGGTCTGGGCTTCCGATTGTTATGGGAGTCAGCTTTACGTTTCTTGGAAGTCTGTTAGTAATCTGTACCAATCCGGAACTTGGATATGAAGGGATGGTTGGTGCTGTTATTTTAGGCGGTATTTTTGAAGGACTGGTAGGTCTTAGCGCCAGATACTGGAAGCGCTTCCTGACACCGGTCGTATCCGCGTGTGTAGTTATCGCAATCGGACTTTCGTTATTGTCCGTAGGTATGGATTCCTGGGGCGGCGGAAGCGGAGTTGCTGATTTTGGCGCATGGTATCATCTGGTTGTTGGAGCATTTACCCTGATTGTATGCCTGGTAGCCAGATATTTACTGAAAGGGGTATATAAGAATTTGAATGTCCTGGTAGGATTGATTCTTGGATATCTGTTGGCGATCATTTTTACGGTTGCAGGTATTGCGCCGATGGTAGACTTTTCCGGAATTACAAAGACTGTACAGGAAGTTGGAGTCTTCAGTCTGCCGAAGCTGGTCTTTTTGACCAGCCATAAACCAATCTTTGATCTGGGAGCATTTTTGACAATTGCTATTGTATTCCTTGTGTCTGCGGCAGAGACAACTGGTGCAACAAGCGCCGTATGTACCGGTGCTTTGGATCGCGAGATCAAGATGGAAGAATTGCAGGGGTCACTTGCTGTAGATGGATTCTCCAGTGCACTTTCCGGCTGTTTTGGATGTCTGCCGTTGACTTCTTTCAGCCAGAATGTAGGACTTGTAACGATGACACAGGTCATCAACCGGTTTACGATTTTGATGGGAGCATTTATTTTGATTTTGTCATCACTTTTCCCGCCGCTGGGAGCATTTTTTAATTCCCTGCCGCAGGCAGTTCTTGGCGGCTGTACAGTTATGATGTTCGGGTCTATTATGTATGAAGGAATCAAGATGCTCAAAGAATGTGAGTTCGATGACCGGACGATGGTCATTGTATCACTGGCATTTGCGATCGGTGTAGGACTGACACAGACATCCGGCAACTTCTTCAGTGCATTTCCACATGAGGTGGGAGATATCTTCAATGGAAATGCAGTGGCAGGTGTGTTCGTGGTATCTCTGCTGTTGAGTTTGTTTTTGCCGAAAAAGAAAAAATAGCTTTGTGAATAAAATAGCATATGTTGACCAAAAGTAGTTTGGCAGGTTATAATAAACAAAGATAATTTAAAAGAAAATAATTAAAAAAGACTCTGACGGCAAGGTGATCCGAGCGGGAATAGTCGAATATATCAGACACAGGGAAGATACAGTTGGGGAAAGTGCATCTTCCTTGTATAAGAATCCATCATGCAGAAATCGCATCTGTACAGATTTCTCAGGGTGAATACTACTTTAGTTGCAGATATAAGGACTTTTTTCCGGAAGGAGAAAGGTCCTTTTTCGTTGGGGGGAAATTGGGAGAAAGACATGTTAAAGGTAGCGATTTACGGAAAAGGTGGAATAGGGAAATCCACAGTAACTTCGAATCTGGCGGCAGCATTTGCTACAATGGGGAAAAGAGTCATTCAGATAGGCTGTGACCCGAAAGCAGATTCTACAATTAATCTGCTGGAAGGAAAGCCTCTTCGTCCGGTCATGAACTATATGCGGGAGGAAGACGAGGAACCGGAGAAATTAGAAGATATTTCCAAGGAAGGATTTGGCGGCGTACTCTGTATAGAAACAGGCGGTCCGACGCCGGGACTAGGATGTGCCGGCAGAGGTATTATCGCAACATTCCAGCTTCTGGAAGATTTGAGACTTTTTGAAACATATAAGCCGGATGTAGTGCTCTACGATGTTCTTGGAGATGTTGTGTGTGGCGGCTTTGCAGCACCGATTCGGGAAGGCTATGCAGAAAAAGTATTGATTGTAACGTCCGGAGAAAAGATGGCGTTGTATGCGGCTAATAATATTTCCAGCGCAGTTCGTAATTTTGAAGACCGAAGCTACGCACGGGTGTTTGGCATTGTGCTGAATCACAGAAACGTGGAAAATGAGGTACAAAAAGTGCAGGCATTTTCAAAGGAAAGCGGAATTCCAATCGTAGGAGAGATTCCAAGAAGCGATGAGATCATCCGTTACGAAGATCAGGGACAGACGGTGATTGAAGGAAATTCAGAGTCAGAGATCAGTGGAAGATTCTATGACCTCGCAAAAAAATTACTGGAAAGCGAGGAGTAAGAGATGGTGGGAATTTCAAATATAGGAGCAGAAGCTCAAAAAGTAAACAGCGTGAAAGCGGAAAAAGATAGAATAGAAAAAGAAGCATTTTTCTGTACAACGAAAGAACTAAGCAGGCTTGGTCTGGAACAGATTCCGACACAGTTTCAGTCACATAAGCATCTGATCTACAGTTCGCCGGCTACACTGGCATTCAATTCACCGGGAGCAGAAGGCTTTGGCGTGAAGCGTGCCGGTCTTGCAGTGCCAGATTCTATTATGTTGATCGTAGCTCCGGGGTGTTGTGGAAGGAATACTTCACTGATCAGTTCTATGAAAGAATATAATGACCGATTTTATTATCTGATGATGGACGAGACCGATATTGTGACGGGAAGACATTTGAAAAAGATTCCGAAAGCAGTAGAGGAGATCTGCAGTGTCTGTCCGAAAAAACCGTCGGTCGTTATGATCTGCATTACCTGTGTGGATGCCCTTCTTGGAACGGATATGGAGCGGGTGTGCAAAAAGGCGGAAGAACGGGTAGAGATTCCGGTCAGACCTTGTTATATGTATGCACTTACAAGAGAAGGCCGAAAACCACCGATGGTGCATGTAAGGCAGTCCTTATATTCACTGCTAGAGTCTGGAAAAAAGAAAGGCAATGTAGTCAATCTTTTGGGATTTTTCTCGCCGCTTGTGGATGACTGTGAGATATATGATCTGCTGCACAGTGCGGGAGTAAAGACGATTCATGAGATCTCCAGATGTAAGGATTATATGGAATATCAGACTATGTCAGAAGCGAATTTCAATCTGGTATTGCACCACGAAGCAAGATTTGCAGCAGAAGATTTTCACAACCGGCTTCAAATTCCATTTATCGAGCTTCGAAGGCTCTATCAGATAGACAAGATTGAAAACCAGTATCATGCACTTGGTAATGCACTCGGTGTTGCATTTTATGATGAAAAATATAAAAAGCAGGCAGAAGATGCACTGGAAAAATTCCGGCAGAAGTGTCCGGATGCTTCTTTTGCAATCGGAGAATGCCTGAACGCTGATCCATTTGAACTATCATTAGCCTTGATACGTTACGGATTTTCTGTACCGGAAATTTACGGGACAATCACGGTGGAGAACTTCACATACATTCGCTCTCTGGAAAAAATAAGTCCAGAGACGAAAGTATTTTCCAATATGGAACCGACGATGATTTATTATGACCCGGCGAAAAGCGATGTAAATCTGGCAATCGGAAAAGATGCCTGTTATTATCATCCGGATTGTCCATATGTCATGTGGAACGGGGAAGAACAGCCATATGGATATGCAGGAGTGAGAAGATTATTCGAACAATTACTGGAGGTAGTATAGTGAGAGGACTTAGAAAATATCTGACACCATTTGCACCGGATCAGTCTGGTGCGGTGTCTGTGTTATATGAACTTGGGGGACTGATCGCAATCTGTGACGCCGGCGGATGTACAGGAAATGTATGTGGTTTTGATGAGCCGCGCTGGTTTGAACAAAAAAGTGCCTTATTCAGTGCGGGACTGCGTGATATGGACGCAATTCTCGGACGAGATGACCGTCTGGTGGAGAAGCTGGTGGATGCAGCTTCAAAGCTCGATGTAAAGTTTGTAGCAATCATCGGGACACCGGTTCCGGCAGTGATCGGAACGGATTACAAGGCACTTGGAAGAATGTGCGAGAAAAAATTAAATATGCCTGTTATCACCATTGATACAGATGGTATGGAATTATATGATGTGGGCGAAGAAAAAGCATGGCTGGAGCTTTTCCGGACATTTGCAGAAAAGGGAATGATTGATAAGGTAAGTGAAAGAGTGAAGCCGAATCCGGATATTGAGAAAAAACAGGGAAAAATCGGGGTTCTTGGATTAACGCCGCAGGACATAAGTGACCTTCGGGCACCAAAGAAGATTCGAGAATATTACCAGGAAAAAGAAGGAAAAGAAGCAATCTGCTACTGCATGGGAGAAAATGTCTGCCGGGGCACGTATGGTCTTGACAATGCTCGAACAGCAGGAGAGGTTGAAAAAAATATTGTAGTTTCCCCGGCGGCTCTGGCAGCTGCAAAATATCTGGAAAAAACATTTGGCACACCTTATGAGGTCACTTATCCAATTGTAGAAGAGCTGGTTCCGGATATGGATTATCGAAGAAAGAAAATCCTGATTGTGCATCAGCAGGTTATTGGAAATGCAATGCGTGCAGAAATCAGACGAAGATGCCAGAAAGTAAATGGGGATCCATCTGTTGATAACAATGCAGTTATTACGGTAGCAAGCTGGTTCATGATGAAGCAGGAACTCTCCGAAAAAGGTGATATTTCGCTTCGAGAAGAAGATGATTATATGGAGCTTATCAAGGAAGAGGATTATGATATTGTTTTTGCAGATCCGATGATGAAACACATGACTGAAGATGCTTATAAAATGGCTGGAACAGGCTGTGTGGCAGATGCATATGAGACGAAAAGAAAAAGAATTTTTATAGATGCCACACATTTTGCCGTGTCAGGAAAATTGCGTGAGGAAATGAAAAAGCGGGAGGCGTAGAGATGAAAGAAACAGTGACCAGACGAATCCGTGTCTACGGAATTGTTCAGGGAGTCGGTTTTCGTCCAACCGTAAGCCGTCACGCAACGACTTGTAATATCTATGGGAGCGTCAGTAACAAAGGACCTTATGTAGAGATTTTCGCACAGGCGCCGGAAGCACAGGTAGATAGATTTGTGACCATGATCCGTGAACAGTCTCCAAAACGCGCAGCAATCTTGAAGATGAATATAGAAGACGTTGAAAATCCAGAAATTTATAAAGATTTTCAGATTGTTGAGAGCGAAAAGACGAAAGGGGAAATCTTTGTTTCTCCGGATATTGCAATCTGCGAAGAGTGCAAGGAAGAGATGTATCAGCTGGGGAACAGGCGGTATCTGCATCCGTTTATCAATTGTACATGCTGCGGACCGAGACTGACTATTTTAGATGCACTTCCGTATGACCGGGAGCGCACCAGTATGAAAGAATTTCCAATGTGCCCGGACTGTGCACACGAATACCATGATCCAGAGGACCGCAGATTTGACGCACAGCCTGTTTGCTGCAATAATTGTGGACCACAGGTGTATCTGGCAGAAAGAAGCGAACGAGGACGAGACGCGGTTACTTACGCCAGACGCGTAATCGCGGAAGGCGGAATTGTGGCAGTCAAAGGAATCGGTGGATTTCATTTGTGCTGTGATGCGACAAAGGAATCAGCCGTGGAACTTTTGCGGACAAGAAAAAAACGTCCGGTCAAACCATTTGCAGTGATGGCACGTAACGAAGAGGCGGTGCGCAGTGTATGTGAACTTAGCGAAGAACAGGAAAAGATACTGACCGGGCATCAAAAACCGATACTGTTGCTGGATAAAAAAGAAGGCGTAAGCAAACTTGCAAAATCGGTAGCTCCTTTTAATCCGAAGGTGGGGATAATGCTTCCTTATGCACCGGTTCAACTATTGTTATTTCAGTATGATGACGGCATTCAGATGCCGGATTTTCTCGTGATGACCAGTGGAAATATTTCCGGTGCACCAATTTGCAGAGATGACCGGGAAGTAAAAGAGGAACTGTCACATTTATGCGACTGCATACTTTCTCATGACCGGAAGATCCGTATCCGTGCAGACGATTCCGTGATGGATTTTTACCGGGAAGAACCGTATATGATCCGAAGAAGCCGGGGGTATGCACCACTCCCATATATGCTTTCAAAAGCGTGGCAAGGGCAGGTACTTGCTGTGGGCGGAGAATTGAAAAATGCATGTTGTATTGGACATGATGATCGGTTTTATCCGGCGCCGTATGTAGGAGATCTGGAAGATCTTCGGACGGTGAAAGCGCTTCAGGAGACAATCACGCGACTGACTGCTTTGCTGGAAGTAGAGCCAGAGCTTGTAGTGGCAGATCTGCATCCGAAGTACAATTCCACAATGGTGGCGCATGAAATGGAGCTGCCAATGATACAAGTGCAGCATCATTATGCACACGTTTTGTCCTGTATGGCGGAAAATGACTGCGCAGGTCCAGTCATTGGCGTTTCCTTTGATGGAACCGGATATGGAACGGATGGTACTATCTGGGGCGGTGAGATTCTGTACGCAGATTATGAACATTTCAAACGAATAGGCAGTATTGAGCCATTCTGGCATGTAGGCGGAGACATTGCTTCCCAAGAAGGATTTCGTATTGCAGTCTCCATCATTGGTGGACTTGTGAGGGAGAAAGAAAAAGCAAAAAATATCATAAAAGAATTGGAATTATGTACCGAACCAGAAGCAAATGTGATTCTTACTATGGCACAGCGACATTTGAATGCAATTGAGTCTACAAGTGCAGGAAGATTGTTTGACGCAGTAAGTGCAATCTTGGGGATTCAAAAAAGTTCTACATTTGAAGGGGAAGCGTCCATGGCACTGGAATTCGCAGCAGAGGCATGGCAGAAAGAACATGAGGCAAAGAATACGGAAAATACCAAAAACGCCCAAAATGCCGAGAATGTCAAGAATGCCCCAAATGCTAAGAATGGTAAGCATACAGATGTTAAGGAGCATGAACATATTTTCTTGCAGACGAATGCAATTGTCTGGCAGATGATCGAGGGCAGAAGACAAGGGGAAGATGTCGGAAAGCTTGCGTATATATTTCATCAGTTGCTTGCAATGGAGATCTGCGCTGCCTGCGAAAATGTACGAACGCAGAAGAAATGTAATCAGGTGGCGCTAAGCGGTGGCGTATTTCAGAACCGTCTATTGCTGGAACTCGTGGAAAAGGAACTTTTAAATCGAAAGTTCCAGGTATTGCGGCATCATCTGATTCCACCAAATGATGGCGGTATCGGGCTTGGCCAGGCAGTTTACGGCATGGCATATCTGAATAAAAAGAAGCAGACAGATAGTAAAAATGTAAAATAAAAACAAATCATGGGAGGTTAAGAGCATGTGTGTTGGATTATCAGCAAAGGTAGTGCGAATAAATGAAGGCATGGCAGTGGTAGATGCTGATGGAGCAAAGAGGGAGGTTTCTGCGGAACTTCTGGATGAACTGGAGCCGGGAGATTATGTAATGGTACATGCAGGAGTTGCAATCGCGAAGATTACGGATGAAGATGAAAGTGAGACAGATCAGCTCATGGAGGATTTATTATAATGGAAGAAAAAAAGAAAACAGCCAGAGAGATCATCGAAGGTTATGATGGTCCTCCGGTGCGGATCATGGAAGTGTGCGGAACCCATACACATGAGATTTTCAGACTTGGAATCCGGAAACTTTTGCCAGAACAGGTGGAACTGATTTCGGGACCGGGGTGTCCGGTCTGTGTAACACAGGTCGGATTCATTGACGAAGCAATTTATCTGGCACTGGAAAGGCAAGTGACGATCTGTACATTTGGTGATCTGGTACGTGTACCGGGAACTAATATGAGTCTTGCCGGGGCAAGAGAAAAGGGTGCGAAAATCCGTATTGTCTATTCTCCAGTAGATGCGAAGGAGTATGCCAAAGAACATCCAAAGGAGCAGGTTACATTCCTTTCAGTCGGATTTGAGACCACCACTCCGTCTGCTTGTCTTTCTGTGAAAAAAGCAAGGGAAGAGGGCTTGACGAACTACTCGATTCTGACAGCGAATAAAACGATGCCGCAGGCATATGAAGCATTGAAGGGAAGCGCAGACATTTTCCTGTATCCGGGACATGTTAATGCGATTACCGGGACGAAGCTGTGCGAAGAACTGGCAAAAGAAGGAGTCAGCGGTGTGGTAGCAGGATTTACAGCAAAAGAACTTTTGACAGCGCTGGCAGTGGCACTGGCACGGTTTCAGGAAGGCAGGCCATTTTTTGTAAATTGTTATCCGCGTGTAGTAACAGAGAATGGAAGCCCACAGGCGCAGAAGCTGGTAGAAGAGATGATGGAACCTTGTGATAGTGAATGGAGAGGACTTGGCGTAATCAAAGGTTCAGGAATGAGACTTCAAGAGGAATGGAGCGCATTTGACGCACGGAAGAAATACAAGATTCCGCTGATTCAGGGAAAAGCAAATCCTGCATGCCGGTGCGGAGAGGTTCTTCAGGGAAAATGTAAACCTTCTGATTGTAAGGTATTTGGTAAGGTCTGTACACCACAGCATCCGGTTGGCGCATGCATGGTGTCAGGAGAAGGTGCATGTTCCGCGTACTATATGTACGGCGAAGCAGAAAAAATGAAATAAAAAGCTGGGAGTGATATATTATGAATAATGGAATAAAAGATCAGACAGTCACCATGGCACACGGTGCCGGAGGACGTCAGACATCAGAATTAATCGATAACATATTTGCGGCACATTTTGCAAATCCGGATCTGACTGCGGATGATGCGGCTGTGTTAAATCCGCCAGTTGGAAAAATGGCAGTGTCTACCGATGGATTTATCGTATCACCTGCATTTTTCCCAGGAGGAAATATCGGAAAACTGTCTATCTGCGGAACAGTCAATGATCTGGCGTGTATGGGAGCAAAGCCACTGTATCTGACCTGTGCATTTGTCATTGAGGAAGGATTTCCAATGGACAAACTGGAAGAAATTGCGTCAGCAATGGAAAGAACCGCCAAAGAAGCAGGTGTTCACATCGTGTCCGGTGATACAAAGGTAGCCGGAAAAGGGCAGGTGGACGGAGTATTTATCACAACAACAGGAATGGGACAGATTGAAGATGGAGTTAAAGTCGGCGGCGAGCTTGCGAAACCCGGTGATGCGGTTATTGTAACAGGAGATATCGGACGCCATGGCTGTACAATCCTGCTTGAGAGAGAAGATTTGGGAATTGAGGCCGATATCAAGAGTGATTGTGCACCCCTTTGGAAGACGGTGGAAGCAGTGATGAACAGGACACACGATCTGCATGTTATTCGTGATGCGACACGTGGCGGCGTGGGAACTGTATTATATGAAATTGCGAAGCAGAGCCAGGTAGGCGTACAGCTTGACAGCGCCAATATTCCGGTTCAGCCGGAAGTAAGGGGTGTCTGTGGCATGTTGGGACTGGAACCATTGTATCTTGCATGTGAAGGAACTATGGTCATCATTGCACCGAAGGAAGAAGCATCGAAGATTGTGGAGACATTGCGTCAGTGCCCATATTCAGAAAATGCTGCTATTATTGGTGAAATTACAGAAGAACAGCCGGGAAAAGTTGTAATGATGACGGAGATTGGAACCCAGGCATTATTGCCACAGCCAGGCGGAGAATTATTGCCGAGAATCTGCTAAGATCAGATTACTTAGAAATAAGAGCAGGGAGAGAAAGTATGGAAACAAGAGTAGCAGTGATTTCTATTATTGTAGAAAACCCGGAGGCGACGGAGCAGTTGAATCAATATCTGCATGAGTCTGGAAAATATATTATTGGAAGAATGGGAATCCCGTACCGTCAAAAAGGAATCCATATTATCAGTATTGCGATTGATGCGCCGCAGGACGTGATCAGTGCGCTTTCTGGAAAAATAGGGCGTCTTAAGGGAGTGTCGGCAAAGACTGCTTACTCCAATGTCATCACCAAACCGGAGGAATTATCATGTTAAAAATTGCAGTTTATGGCAAAGGCGGTATCGGAAAATCTACGACAGTATCCAATATGGCGGTCGCACTGGCTGAAAAAGGATTATCAGTTATGCAGATTGGCTGTGATCCAAAGGCAGATTCTACGATTGCCTTGCGCGATGGAGAACCTATGCCGGCAGTATTGGATATCTATAATGAGAAAAAAGGCAATGTGACTTTGAAAGAGATTACAAGAATAGGATACAAAGGAGTTGTCTGTGTGGAGTCAGGAGGACCGACCCCGGGACTTGGCTGTGCAGGACGCGGAATTATCACTGCACTGGAGAAACTAAAGGAGACCGGAGCATATGAAGTCTACAAACCGGACGTAGTCCTTTACGATGTACTTGGCGATGTAGTGTGTGGCGGATTTTCCATGCCTATGCGGAGTGGGTATGCAGACTATGTATTTGTTGTAACTTCGGGAGAAAATATGTCCATTCATGCCGGAGCGAACATTGCAATGGCACTGGAACGCTTCCAGAATCGCGGATATGCAAAACTTGGCGGATTTATTCTGAACCGGAGAAATGTGCCAAGAGAAGAAGAAAAAGTGCAGGAACTGGCAGAAGATTTCCGTAGTGGTACTATTGGGTACCTCTCCAGAAGCGAGCTTGTAATGGCAGCTGAAGAGCAGAAAAAAACGTTGATGGAGTGTTATCCTGACAGTGAGATGGCAGATGAATACCGTGCTCTGAGTGAGGCGGTTCTGGCGATATGTAAGAACTAAGCTGCCGAGGCATTTTTGAACAAAATGTGAAATGTAGTGGGAAAGAATTTAGAGAGGGAATTTATGTTAAAACGAGTAGGACAGACGGAAATGGAGAAAAACCATGTAACCCCGGAAGGAGCCATGATCAGAATAAAAGATGCGTCCTATCAGGCACCATTTCATCCGGGATTGGAGTTTAACTCTCCGGTTCATGGAAACTGGAATATTGTACACACCGGAATGTTGATGCCGGAGACCATTCAGATATATGTCTGTGCAGATAACTGTATGCGTGGTGTTGTATTGACGGCGGCCGAGATGAATGCGGCAGATCGTTTTTCATACGTGATCATCGAAGAAGACGATCTGTTGAACGGAAATCTGGAGGATATCACAATTGAAGGCGTCACAGATGTATTAAAGAAACTGGAACGAAAACCCAAAGCAGTGCTCTTATTTACCGTGTGTCTCCATCATTTTCTTGGCTGTGATCTTAAGATGGTCTATGAGGAACTTGACAGGCGTTTCACGGAAATTGAATTTGTACGCTGTTATATGGATCCGATTATGCAAAAAACTGGTCTGACACCAGATCAGAAACTGCGAAAAGCAATGTATGATCCATTAAAAGTACAAAAAGCAGATCCACATATCGTCACGTTGCTTGGACATAATTTCCCATTGGACGAAACTTCTGACATCAAAAGATTCCTGAAAAAATGTGGCTGTGAACTCAGAGAGATTACGACTTGTGATACATGGGACAAGTATGAGAAACTTGGTGAAGCAAATATATTTCTTTCTATCTATCCGACAGCAAAATACGGGGCGCAGACGCTGGCAAAAAGACTGGGACGAGAACACATTTATATGCCGGCAAGTTTTGATTATGAAGAGATAAAGCAGCAGATGGAAAGACTGGCGGAGATACTGGAAAAGACACTGGTATCTGAGATAATTCAGACGTCTGAAGAACAGATAGAGACATTAAATGTGTTGATAGATGCACAAAAAGATTCCTATTACGAAAAAGAGGTTGAAGCTTGCGAAGAAACTATTAAAAAAGTAAGAGAAGTTGTTGGAGATACACCAATCGTCATCGACTATCTCATGCATCCGAGACCGCTTGGACTGGCAAAATATCTTTTAGAACATGGATTTTGTGTGGAAGCTGTTTATCTGGATGGTGTAAGCCCAGAGGAAGAACAGGAATTTTACTGGCTTAGCAAACATGCGCCAAAACTGGAGCTTCGCGCGACCATTCAGCCAAAGATGCGCGTGCTTCCAAGAAAGCATGAAGAAAAAGTGCTGGCACTGGGACAAAAAGCAGCATGGTTCACCCAGAGCCCATATTTTGTGAATGTAGTTGAAGGTGCAGGGTGGTATGGATTTGATGGAATCCGGAAAATGGCAGAACTTATGATCCGGGCTTACGAAGAAGAAAAAGAAGTGGAGGATCTGGTTGTGCGAAAAGGATGGGGGTGCGAAAGCTGCATATGAGACAGACATACAAAATTATACCAATTTACACGGCGGATGTGTCGGGTGTCTGTTCTGCACTTTATGAACTGGGCGGTATGACAGTGATGCATGATCCGTCCGGCTGTAATTCTACTTATAATACACATGATGAGATCCGCTGGTATGACCAGGACAGCCTGATCTACATCTCGGGACTTACCGAAATCGATGCAATCATGGGAAATGATGAAAAGTTCCTGAATGATATCATGGATGCAGCACGGGAATTAAAACCGAGGTTTATTGCACTTGCCGGATCGCCGATTCCATATATGAACGGAACAGATTTTCCGGCACTGGCAGAAGTGCTGGAACAGGAACTTGGGATTCCTTCATTTTCCGTACCGACCAATGGGATGCACGATTATGTATACGGCGCGGGAATTGCCCTGGAACAGATTGCAAGGCGGTTTGTGTCTGCAAAAGCAGTTTGCGAAGAGAAAAATATACAGCCACATACGGTTAATCTTCTTGGTGTCACGCCACTTGATTTTGGAGCATATAGCCGTGCCGGATATATGAAAAAAAATCTGGAAAAATGTGGCTGGAAGGTGTTATCAACCTGGGCGATGGGAGATGATCTTGAAGTATTGAGCCATGCACTGGAAGCAGAAGTAAATCTTGTTGTATCTTCCGTGGGATTGCGCACCGCAAAATATCTGGAAAAAGAATATAAAATGCCATATGTAGTTGGGACGCCAGTAGGAACATTTACAGAAGAAATCGTACAGGCATTGGAGAAGAAAGAACGATACCCATATAAAAGATTACGTGAAGAAAATTCGGATAAGGAGCAGCCGGGAAGCGGCAAAAACGATAAAGAAGTTATGCTGATCGGTGAACCGGTCACGACAGAGTCACTGGCTTTGGCTATTGAACGGAAATATGGAATACCAGTTCATGTATTATGCCCGTTACAGGAGACGGAAGGTTTATTGTTTCGAACAAGCCGGCAGGTTCTTGGAGAGGAAGACATGGAAGAAGCTTTAAAAGATGCAGATATCATAGCAGCAGATCCATTGTACCGTCCGATCTGTCCGAAAAAATGTGAGTTCTACGAACTTCCACATCTGGCATTTTCCGGAAGAATTTACAAGAAAAAGCTGGAAAAAATCGAAGATTTCTGGAAGTATTAAAATCAATGAAGACATGGAAAAAGTCTGAGAAAAACAAGTTGTCATTAATAGAAAAATTGCTATACTATTAAGTAGAGGTAGTATAGTAGAAAAGCCTTATCATATAAGATGAGGCTTTTTGCAAAAAAATATTTATAGCAGGGGAGCATGGTTCGTGAAGAATAACATTTTATTTCATGGAAGTAATGTAACAGTATCAAAACCTAAGATTTTGATTAACGGATATTATAAAGATTTTGGGTATGGATTTTATTGTACAAATATAAAAAGACAGGCAACGCGTTGGGCATTGACTAAAAAAGGTGCATCAATTATCAATAGCTATTCTTATACAGAAAATGAAAGTTTAAAAGTGCTTCAATTTGAGACAACAACAGAAGAATGGCTGCAATTTGTAGTGAATTGCCGCAGAGGAATCGAGCATGCATTTGATATTGTAGAAGGACCTATGGCAGACGATCAGATTTGGGATTATGTAGAAGACTATATGTCCGGCAAGATTTCTAAGGCAGCGTTCTGGGAACTTATTAAATTTAAATATCCAACACATCAGATTGTGTTTTGTACAGAGGACGCGTTGAAGACGTTACATTTTGAAAGGAGTGAAACGTTATGATGAATATATATTTTCCAGACGAAGAGATAACAGACAACGACCTCTATTTTATCTGTTATATGATAGAGCGCGTGGCGAGAAAGCTTCATCAGAAGAATAAATATGTGGTAAATACAATTGGAAGAGATGCATTAAAACATCTGATTAGTGTGGCAAATGTACTACACTGCGAAAATCCCCTGCAAGTTGAAGATGATTGGATTGAAGAATACCATCTTCAGGAAGGTGATTATGACATCACGGATGTTGACAGAGAACTGGCGGAGATTATCCCCACACCTTTGGAAATGGGAAAAGTTTATAAGAGGTTGATTATAGATACATTACAGCTTGGGGAAGATTATGTAGATGGGATTCTTCGAGTTTACAATAATGAACTCTGTAATGTGATTGACAATTATAACTGCAGTGCATTTTATGAGCCATCTTATGTGATCGCAAGAGCATATCAGAACGGTGGGTTTTAAATGAAGGTATGTAAAAAGGAGGGAGCGTATGTCGAATATTACCGTCTGGACTAAACAGCATGAAAATGTGTTAAAAGAGTTGGAGACGACCGGTCGTTACATTGCAAAACAGGAGTACATCAGGATGGATTTGAAAGAACAGGCTCCAGTCGTGCTGGAAGCTTATGACTGGCTGGTAAAGCACGGACCGGACAGAGCGAATAAACCGGCAGACGTGGAGTATCCGGTATGGGTGTCATTTACCAACGAAGGAACAATGATGAACAGTGAAAATACAGTAATTTTAGAGTTGTCACTGGATCCTGCAATCATTACATCAGTTAATATCGCAAAGTGGGGACATATTTTAAATTACGGATATATTCCGAAAGACGAAAATGACTTAAGACGCCACAGACAACTTCTGGATGATTATGGAATCAGTGATGTAAAAGCAGTTATTTCCCAGTTCTATCCACAGATTAAGCGGGAGATACAAAATAGCTGGGAGCGGTTGTTTGATGATACAATCCTTATGGGAAGCGATGCGAAATATGGAAATGTATGGGAGTTGAGAAGAGAATGGCTGACAGATGTAATACGATAAGACTGTATTCTTTTCAGACTGATGTTGTATATCAGGTATTGAAACGGGACGGCGTATGTTATTCAAAAGAAGAGTATGTACGAAAAAAATATAAGGAGTCTGCGAAGGTATTTATAAATGCATATGGCTGGTTTGTAAAGGAGGCGCAGTATATAGTTCCAAAACCAGAAGGAGCCGAGTATCCATACTGGGCATTCACAGATCTTTATAATGTGGATCAGACAGGAGATGGACATGTGCTGACGTTAGACGTGCCAATAGGAGAAGCAATCTTGTTCGACATGTTCGACTGGACGAAGATTATGCAGATGCATTATATCGGTGAAAATGAATCAGAAGAATCCGCATTTTCCGAAGAGTTGAAAAACATGGGAATGAATGAATTCCAGATTATGACCAGTAATTTTTATCCGGAGCAGAAAGCAAGAATTCAAGAAAGCTGGAACCGTTTGTTCAATCATCAGCAAGCAATTGAGGCGGGGGATAACAGTGGTGTTCACAGTGTACAGGCAGGACTGTGGTGCATCAAAGATGAGTGGATTGTAAAAGAATAATCATTGTGAGCTTTCTAAAAGTATGCTATAATTACAAAAAATCGCATAAATTGACAATTTGTGACATATCGTCTATTTTATGTAAGCAATTACTTGATGGATAAGTATAGGAAAAATATCAGCTGGGAGTCAATCCTCCAGCTGATATAGCCTCCGGCAGGATTGCAGAGGCATTCTTAAATATAGCAATAAATATTGAGCTTGGATGATGAGTATGACTAATAAAAGAAAAAAAGGATTTACATTAGTAGAGCTGATGGTTGTCCTTGTGATTCTTGGAATTATAGCGGCAATTGCAGTACCATTATTTATAAATTATTGGAAAAAAGCAGAGTTTCGCAAAAATGAAGAAAATGCAAAGACAGTTTATCTGGCAGCAGAGTCCAGACTGACTTACTACAGATCTTCCGGACAGTGGGAACAATTTAAAAAAGAGATTCAGGATGCGGTAAAGGACACAGACAGCGAGATCGCACAGAAAGCTGTGTTCAAAGACAATAAGGATAGCAGGCTGAATGGCCGCATTTATACAATTAAGCTGAACAAAAGCGCGGCAGATCAGACAAAAGAGAATAATCTGGTCTTGCGTTTGTTGGACGATTATACATATGATAAAGGATTCTTGGATGCCTCTATTTCGATCGAGATTGATATCGAGTCGGGAGAGGTCTATTCTGCGTTCTATGGATCTAGATGTAAAGGACTGAATTATAAGACAGATGATGTTGATGGTTATCTGACCATGCAGAAGCGTGACTATGATAGCAGAAGTAAGAGACTGCTTGGTTACTATTCTACAGAAGATACCGTCAATACAGTCAATCTTGAAACGAAGCGTCTTCGTATTACAACGATCAATCTTGTAAACAGTGAAAAGTTATCTCTGGACTGGTCCAGTAACGTAGGGGCAGATCTTGGAGTAGATTATGAAGTGTCATTTTATAAAAATGATGATAATACAAAGTTATTTACCTTGAGAGTTTCACCGTTTGACATGGGACAGCAGGGCTGGAGTACAAATGCAGATTCTACGTCAGGTATGGCAACCTTGGAACTGACAAAAGCAGATGGAACAAAAGACACTTCAAATTGGATGTTCCCGGTGACATATAGTGATAACAAATATTCGGTTGTATTGGATGCTATGATGTCTGCAAAAGTACAGGCAGCTTTAGATGGTCAGACAAATGAAAGTGCGAAATCAGAATTAGAGAAGACCTCCAGTACAAGCATTACACGACTTGCTACGATTATTGCAGCACTGTCAGAACCACAGAATATATATGCAAAAGTAAAAGCGACAGCTTATACAGGTTCTTCTAATATAAATATAAGCCAGGAGTACCGCGACAGTGAACAAGTATCTTCCAATGTGGCGAATACAATGTTCGGGGATAATACAAAAGGAAGTGACATACAGGTAGCAGCATTCCGCCATCTGTCCAATATGCGTTATTATGAGAAGAATCATGACAGCGCAACATTTACATTGACGAATAAGAATATGGATTGGGCATCTGTTGGAACCGGCCTTTATGATTTTAAAGCGGAAGCACAGCCGGATGGAACAAAAGTTGAGAAGCTTGCATGGCGCGAGAATACGAAGACAGAGACAGTGGGATTCCCGTCTATAAAAGAACTTCCAAAAGCTTATACACTGATCGGAAAAGGCAGCCAGACACTCGTGTCGAATCTGCATCTGGATGAAGAATCTGTGGCAGACGATACGACAACAACCAATCTGAATGTTTCAAGATCAGAGTTCCTTGGTCTGTTTTGTGAGTTAAAAGGAACTGTGAAAGATGTTGTGTTCCGTGACCCGACACTTATGATCGGTCAGAAAGGTGAGAATGACAGCGCAGGGAATTGTAAGGCACTCAAAGGAGTCGGAATCCTTGCGGGACGAAGCGAAGGCAAACTGACAGAGATTGCTGTTACAAGAACGAAACAAAACTCGAATACCGTTGAAACGAACGTGAAGGTAGATGTATCAAATGCAAATGTATCTGATAACAAGGACACACTCGGTGTTGGAATGTTAGTTGGAGTTCTGGCAAAATATGAAAACGGTACAATACAGACATTGAGTTCCGGAACTGTATCAAATCTTACAATTGAAGGAAAGCTGGAAGCGGTTCTTCCAAGTTCTGTAAAACAGACAGATGCGTATGGAATTGGCGGAATTATCGGATATGCAAATCTGAATAATAAAAAAGGAACAATCCAAATCAACGGATGTACGAATGATGCAGATGTATCTGGTAATGTAAATACCGGAGGAATCGTAGGACGGCTGGATGGAACATTCCTTTATAATAATGGCACGAAGTATAAAGTATCAAAATTAAAACAGAAAGCAGATATTCTGAACTGCAATGATAATGGTTTGATTCTTTGTGACAATATCAGTACACAAAAAGCAGGTAGTACTATTGAGGGAAACTATTTTGGAGGCATTGTAGGCTACAGCAATCAGGCACTTGTATATAATGCGGTCAGTGCTTTGGGACGTTCTGGAAGTTTCCGCTATAGCAGCGATGATCAGAAAGAACTTCTTCAGGGCAGATATGTAGGCGGAATTGCTGGATATGGGGAACACACACTTCTTTCGAATTGTTCTACAGAGAAGAATGGTTATGTACTTGGAGATGAGTATGTAGGCGGAATTGCCGGAGGACTCGGCGGAGGCGTCCCAGATGCAATTCAGGCATCAACAGAAAGCGGTGCTTCTGTAACGACCAATGCAAGTTATGTGATCGGTAACGGCTATGTTGGTGGAATCGTAGGAGAAAATTCTACGAATGTTACACTTAAGAATTGCATCAATCAAGGTGTTGCAGCAGGATACAAACAGTATGTCGGCGGAATTGTAGGATACAATCAGGCAGATTCTACAATTGCAGACTGCGCAAGCTATCTTTCTGACTATGATAATTCTGTTTACAATATGATCGTTCATAAATGGAAAGCGACAGCAAGCTTTGCCGGAGGAATTGCAGGATATAACGATGGAGCAATCACATTTTCTGATGAAAGCGAAGCAATTACTGTGAAATCCGTATCCAGTATTGTAGTAGGGCAGAATTATGTGGGAGGAATTGCAGGATTTAATGATGAAAATGCGACCATTGATGTCCATTATACACTGATCGGCGGCCGCATCTATGCATATGGGAAATGTGCCGGCGGCGCATTTGGGCTGAATGCATCTGCAAAAGTATTGAATCAGGAACTTACGATCAAACCACAGAGTATTCAGGGGCAATACTTTGTTGGTGGTGTGATCGGTGCAAATGTTGTGAACCTGACACAGGATATGACTATGAGCCAGATGCGCACCGATAATATTCTTGGACGTATAACAGGAGAAGCGTTCTGTGGAGGAATTGTTGGCTATCAGAGAACTTATACCACAGGGCAGCTTGGTAATGCCGAACTTAAAAGTGCTGCACTTAAGATGCTCCCTGGACTGGATTCTGACGGGGTACCGTCATATGGAAGTAATGCCCTTGCTGTCTCAAGGAATCCAAATCAGTTGACCATCACGACGACGAACAATATTCCAATCCGTGCAGGGCTGTATGCCGGAGGAATCGTGGGCTATTGCGAGAAAGACAGCCATCTGCTTCTTAAGAACTGTACGAACAGTGGAGACATAGCACAGACAGCGTCTGTCTGGAAAAATGGTGTCGCATTAGGAAGCTATATTGAAAGTAACGAAATTGGCAGAACAAAATCAGAACTGCCGTCTGGCACAGACGGAGTGGACAGTGTGCGTATGCATTTTGCTGGAGGAATTATCAGTGTCAATCTGGAAAATCAGATTATTGACAGCTGCTTTAATACTGGAAATATGTCTGGATATGTTGGAACCGGTGGAGTAGTAGGATTAAACGCAGGTCTTGTATATCAGTGCCAATTACAGCAGCATTTTGGAAATGCAGCGCTGAACTATATTGGCGGGATTGCCGGAATCAATGTTGGGGCAAAGAACCAGACAGTAAAAAGCTATAGTTCAGGATCAAACGTTGTTCAGTACACGGCGGGAACAATTCAGAATTGTACAACTGCACAGAACAAGACCGTATCTGGAAGCTCCAATGTCGGAGGTCTGGTCGGCTGGAATCTGAATGATGGAGTTCTGACAAAAAATATGAGCAATGCTAATATTTCTGCATCTGGGAAAGAAAATGTCGGCGGAATTGCCGGACGTAACAATGGAAATATTATAATTGAAAACAGCAGAAGCGTTATTACGCGAAGTATATCAGCCGGAAATGCAACAGGTGTTGGCGGTCTGGCAGGTATGAATGAGGTGAATGGAACGATTCGGGTTACCGGAGACGGAGAAACGAATGGAGAAATCACTGCGGTAGATGCAGGTCTGTCTGTCAGCGGTTCTTCAAAAGTTGGAGGAATTGTCGGAATCAATCACGGTGTGGTCGGAGAGGATGGTACGGCAGCGTCACCAAAATACCTGGTATGTAAAGCAAAGAATGTCCGCGCATCACATGGTTTTGCTGGAGGAATTGTCGGAGAGACAAACGGAAATGTAATCTGTGCAGTCAACCGTTCAGCAGAAGTAATCGCTTATGAGGGAACGGCCGGAGGAATTACTGCTGTAAATACGAAAGGCAAGACCATTCAAAACTGTACGAATTATGGAAAAGTAACAAGTAATCATGGCCATGCTTCCGGAATTGCGGCAGAGAATGACGGAATGATCAAAGACTGTACCGTAAAAAGCAGTAAATTAACCGAAACAACAGAAATCTACAGCCGTGGCGGCAATGAAATTGGCGCGATTACTTCATTAAATAAAGAAAACGGAATTGTAGAAAACAGTAAAACAGAACGAAATGTGGTGTTGTCTGGAGATGCTTCTATTATAGGAGGATTGGTCGGAGCCAATGAAGGAACTGTCAGAATGGTTGATAGTTCGATCATTCCAAAGGTAGACAGCAGCAAGAGCAATCTGACAGTTGGCGGTGTGGTAGGAGAGAACCGCGAAAATGCAAATGTGACAGGTGTTCAGGTGAAAGTAGGCGTGACAACGGACTCTTCTGCACTGATCGGCTTCAAAGATTACCAGTATCTTGGAGGTATTGTAGGGGAAAACAGCGGAACAGTAAGTGACGCAGCATTTTCAGGAACAATTGAAGAAAAAAACGGTTCTGCCGGAAACTGTTATGGTGGAATTGCCGGAATCAATATGTCAGGTGCAGAATTAAAGAATTGCAGTGTTGGTAAGATTACGATGACGATCAACGGTGTCTATACTGCTACAAGTACAAGTACTGCAGCGCAGAAAGAGGCATTGGCAACACATGCCGGAGGAATTGTTGGTAAGAATGAAGAAAATGCGGTAATAGACGGCTGTACACTGGAAAATAATGCTGACAGCAAATTGACAGCAAAATACGGTATGCTTGGTGGAGTTGCCGGATTCAATAAAGGTAAGATAACGATGTCCGGAAGCAGTATCACACCTGATGTAATGAACGGTGCAGATACAACCGATGAGCTGGCGGCAAATGCAATCGGACAGGGCTTGAGTGCAGATGGTACTTATGTAAATACTGGAAGTGCAAGTACAATTGAAAATATGAAATATAATGGCGGGACAACGGTATCTGCCGGAAAATTAGAAATGTACATGCTTAATAACGGTAACATAGGAGGTATTACAGCCTATAACGGAACAGCCGGCCAGTTGAGTGAATGCGTATCCGGAAAATGGTTCTTAAATAACAAATCTGAGGCAATCGGAGTTGGTACTGGTGGAATCATTGGTATGAATGAGTCTCAAAAAGATCTGAGCAAACTGGTAAACGGTGCTTTTGTCGGCAGACAGATCGGAAGTGGAGACACGAACCGTTTTGCCGGAGGAATCATCGGAAATCAGAACAATGCTGCCAGTAGCGACTGGCTGATTGAAAAATGTATCAATTATGGTACCATTTATTGCTACAACAGCCATTATTCCGGTGGCATTATGGGACAGTGGACCGGAACCGGAGGAACGATCCAGAATTGCCGTAATTATGGAAACCTTCAGACTACATTTGCCGCAAATTGGGTCGGAGCATCCGGCGGTATTGTAGCTCAGCTATACCATGCAAATGAAAATAACGAATATAACATTATCAGTTGTGAGAATTATGGAAGCATTTATAAGAGTGCTGGTTCAGGCGGAAGCGGAGCGAATGACAGTGCAGGAATTTTAGGAAATATTACGACTTATCAGGTAAGTAATGTTTCCAATGCAAACCGTTTTACAGTCAGAATATTGGATTGTATGAACGGACCTGGAGTCAGCATTTATTCTAATTCTATGGCTTCAGGAATTTTCGGATTCCTTTCCTGCGATAATGCATATGATAATGCAATTATAAAATCTACACCAAATGTTAAAATGCAGATTGAACGATGCAGAAATTATGCGAGATATTTATTTGGAAACAGCTTCGTTGGAGGCATTTTTGGTGCACGTTATAATGGCTGGAGCAACAACACAATTGTAAATGATTGTTATTCGCCTAGCTTTGGAAATCAAGATTATAATAAAACAGGAAATCCTATTTATTCGAATGGAATCAGCAGAGGAAGTCAAAACCCGACGTCCATGAGTGCTGAAAATAGAAAAAATAATTTCTTTTATGATGGAATAGGGAATCAGACTAAAAGAAAACAGGACGGCTATCTAGGCGCAGATTTCACGATTGGAATCAAGACTACTGAAGGAACAATTATAAAAGGATCTGATCAATCACAGAATATAGTGAGAGTTTCGGATACTAAGCTCAGTTTTGGCAAGATTATAGAGAATACCCAGATTATGAGAAAAGCAGATGACGGAGCATACGTTGTCACACAAATATATTCAGGAGTGGACTCGATCAACGGAGCAAAATGCTATATAGATCAGGATGGATATATAAAAGATGATTTAGGTACAAGAATCGGACAGGTGCTTTATGATGTGGGTAAGGAGCAGTATCCAAATCATGACAATATTTATTATATTGGGGCAACCATCACGGATCCAGCCAAGAACTTACTTGCATATAATTCCCGTGAAAGTTATCGCCGTCTGGAAGGTGTAGAAAAGGAGAAAAATGAACTCCTTGCACCGGCTTCGGCTGAAGCAAAAGTGGAAACCGGTAAGATAACTGTAAAAGTCGTACCACAAACAATGGACAATGCACGAAATGGAAGCGAACTGTATGATAGCACGACAGCATGCGATCCATTCATGTATGAAGTGCGGGTGACAAACGGAACGAATGAAAAGATTTACAAGATTTATTCCGAAAACGAAAACTTTTCTATTTCGAAAGAAATAACAGGAAAGGTAAAGATTTCTGTTCGCGCAGTCAGTATGTTTGACGATGTGGAGCCTTCGAAGTGGTATGATCTGCCGGAACAAAGTATCAACAAAGTACTTCCGGATCCGGATGTAAGGATTGAACTTATTTCAAAACAGAATGCAGATAACAACCATGTTTACCGGTTTGTACTCAATAATCTGGATGAATACAATGCAACAGATGAAAATGGTAACGCTATTTATCCAAACTGGCAGGTGAAGATCAAGGTTGCAGGAATTGGTGATCTGACGCTGAATGCATCGAATCCGACAGGAACAATGAAAGTGGCACACAGAGAAGACGGGGCTTATACTTACCAGATGACAGCCCAGGCATCTACTACAAGTGGAACAACTATGGCAGAGTCGTCCAAAGAGATTTCCACAGCGACACAGCTCCCAGGATACAGACCGCCAATTACTTTGAAGGAATGGAATCCACAGTTGGTACAGAACGTAACGGTTACAGGAACAACACTGGATGATCTTTCTGTAAAAGTAGAGCTGGATGCCAAAAATCAGAAAATGAATCCCCCGCCAATCTACCGTGCAGAGTTGATCGGTACGTGGAATGGTGAAGATAACGTTGTATTTGCAAAAGAAGATATTCTGACCGTATCGGCCGGAAAAGCTTCTGCAACATTTACAAATCTGCCAGAGTACATAGGGCAGGCAAGTAACTTAAGAGTACGCATCTGGTATGCATCTTCTGGTCTTGGTCCGGTATATACTTATTACGATGTAGATGCCAGCCAGATTACAGAAGCAAATGTAAAAGAACTGACAGATGTGGATGAAAATGGAACTGCACAGTGGACGTACTCACACAGCACGACACTGGAAAACTATGCAGGATATTTTACAAATTATCAAAATGTAACATCTAAGCTTTGGGAGTGGCTTCCGGCACCTGTGCTTGAAGGAGCAGATTTGGATACATATCTGGAGCCGGTCATCGGAACCAATGGTGAGATGTTGTATACCTTTACATGGGATGCTGATATAGCAGGCACTTCATCACCGGAATATCAGGTATCTATGACAGGTGTTGATGCATCTGGCAGAGAAGTGAAGATCGATCTTGGAGATGCTTATACAGGAGGCAAGTCACTGACAGTTGACGGTACAGACTGGAATTACTCCAAGGTAAAACTGAAAGTGACACGCGTTGGAAAGAATACGTCTGCAGTAAAACAGATCGGCCTTGCAACAACCGGAACTTACAATGTAAAACAAAGACTGGAACAGCCATCACAGTTGACAGCCGAGAATCCGGATACCAATGAATTGAACTACAGATTATCCTGGTCACAGATCACATCAGAGGAAGGCTGTAACGGATATCAGGCATATATACGTGTATATGATGACAAAGAAAAACTTGGTGAAGAGAAAGAACTGGGTACTCAGATTACAACTGCGCAGAATGCTAGCGGTACATATAGCGAAGATGTGGATCTGGAAGCATATGCAGGTAAGCGTGTAGTCATTTATCTGAAAGCAAAAGCAGCTGCAGACAGTGCGTACCTTGACAGTGTGGCAGGTATTACAAATGAACTTGAAATACCAACCCGTTTGCCGAAACCGAAGGTTACATGGCAGACAAACTGGACACATCACGCGGACAACTATATTACAGCAGATGCATTTACAAATGGAGGAATGACCGTTACTCTTACACCGAATGATAATGCCAGCGTACCGCCGGGAGGCAGTGCATATCTATTAAAGGCTTATGTCTATGACAGCGCGGCAAAAGCAAAAGCGGCAACACAGACAGACCCGGGAGATTATGTTCAGGCATATCCAATCGAAGGGTCAGTTGCACAGATGGAAGTGACAAATCATAAGTATTCACATGACATGCAAGGACTGTCAATCCAATACGCCGGAAAATGGATTGTATTTTACGCAAGAATTTCATCTGGTGGCGGAAATATCAGTTCCGAGTGGACGAAGTCAGACAGCTACAGACTTCCGTATGTAAAACTTCAGTCACCACAGGTTGAGTCAAATGAAGCCGCCGTAGAGCTTACGGCAAATGTTTCAACAACACCGGAGGTTGCGGGAGAAGATAAGGTATGGACAGCGAAGCAGACGGTACTGAGCTGGAACAGTGTAGATTGTGCAGATATATTTACACTGAATCTGAATGGAACCATTAAAGATGCGTCAGCCCAGGGAGGTAAGACACAACTGGACAAAAAGGTCCGTATTATAGAAACTGCGGATGGAGTACAGGTTCAGGTATACCGTCTGGTTGAGGTTCAAAAAGAGATAAACGGTGAAATAAGGACTGTGGAAGAATGGCAGTGGGTAACAATTGACGAGAATGACACTGCAAGTCAGTATCCGGAAGGAACACCGGAGACAGAAATCCACCACGAATTCGACATTACCGACTACAGTGTGAAGATTACATCCGCATACAAAGCGGAAAATGGTTCCACACCGACTTACGAACTCACACTTTCAACAAAGCTTGATGTTGTGAAGAATGCAGATGGTACATACAGTTATACCTTAAAGCTTCCGGATGTGTCAGATGTCAAAGCAGAAGATGGAAAGGTAGAACATACGAACCTTCATATTTCTAACAGCATGGTCTTTAAGGCAAATGTGACAGAGAATATTGAGGAAGATCATATCATTCAGAAGAGTGAGGCTTATGTGGAGTCTGACGAGACGAAGGTCGAGTGGAAGAACAACTAAAGGAGAAAGAATTTATGAAATGTAAAGGCTGGCAGCAATTGCGGGCAAATGCAAAAAACGGAATATCGATGGCACTTGTGCTTTGCGTATCTGCATTTTTTATTGCATTTGCTGCTGCCATCCTGTACACAGCAGGAATGCTGACTGCCCAGTCGAATCAGAGATTAAAAGAAGAACGATGCTATCAACTGGCAAAAAGTTATTCAGATGTGCTGAAAAATGAGCTGACAAAATATGACAAAAAGTATACAGATGATGGAAGCACGGTTGGAGATGGCACTTTTTATGCATTTGCAAATAAATTCCTTGATGATGAAAAGTATCTAGAGTATAATTCTGACTATAAAGATAGCACAAAGTACAATTTTGTCGAAGATGGTTCGAATTTGTCTGATATATCTAGTTCTCCGTTGTCAGAAAAAGGTTATGGCAACATTTCCGTGACGTTAAAAAAGGAACAGAACAGTGATGAAAATGTAGATGAAATCATGAGTGGTGGTGAGATTACCGGCTCTTCAGGAGGGGATTATTCCAGTGCGATCAAGAATATTGAGAATACGACGGTCCGTCAGTATATATTTACGGTAGAAGTGACTGCCTATTATGAAGATGCTGCTTACACATATCGTACAGAGTATACGAGAGCGGAGAAATATCCGGTCACATTTACACATAATGGCAATACAATTGTGTGGGTGGCAAATGCGGCAGGTGGCGGCACATGGAAAGTCGGTAACAGTAGTGGAGCTGTGTATACAATTGATGATAATACGCCAATCCATTACACGTATAACCGAACAGCATCAACCTCCTGCCGATTTGAAGAGAACATATATCAGAATAGTCAGGAAGGAGGAGATACGAGTGCGGCCAATTAAGAAATCAAGGGCGAATGCCGGCGAAACGTTGGTAGAAGTAGTAGCCAGTATCTTTATATTCCTGATATTAATGGGAATCCTACAGGGGGCAATTACTTATAGCAGTAATTCCCTGAAGAAAAATAAAGAAATTCGAAGTGACAATGCGAAAATCATGGAAGCATTGCAGAATACAGAAGTAACTTCTGTAGAGCGCAATAAGAGCATTGATTTTAACGCGACAAACTCCGATATGTCAATCAAAGGAAATCATGTGTTTTCGGTAGCAACGGATTTGAATAAAAAGATTGTGGCTTATACGGATTCAAAAGGAGAAGAACAGACAACCATGTTTTACATTTATGGAAGTCCGGATGCAGACGCATCACAGAGTGATGCACAGGTACATACAACACCAGAGGGTGGTGGCAATTCGTGATATTAACAGATAGAAGACAAGCTGGAAAAAGAAAAGAACAATTGTCATGTGCGAAGAACCTTGTGAAAGACCGAAAAGGAACAACGCTTGTAGAGACAATGGTCACGCTATTTCTCATCAGTATTCTGATGGCAATGGCGGCAAGCGCCTTAAGCTCCGCTTCTAGAATATTTGTCCGGATCCAGAGGACCCAGTATGCACAATCCGTTTTAGATACAACTATGACGGAACTTCGGACGATCACAAAGGACGCGACCGGGTATGTAAAATTATATGAAAGAGCAACCGCGATGGATGAGCAGTATGGTGGTTCCAAAGGGACGAATACAAAAGGAAATGCAATTGAATTCATGACTCCGGAAGGTTTTGTAGAATTAGTGTCTGCCAATGGCTGTTCAGAGACAGAGATCCATATAGGCGATAAAGTCACAGGAAAAGCAGATGCAGTTGAGACGGGGCAGTTACTGACCCGGTATTACTTTCGAAACAGTAACACCGGACAATATGCCTTTACTCAGAATGGAAAGCCCGTCGCAAGAGCCGTAGCAAATGTGTTCACAAAAGGCTTTTATATGGGCAATTACGTGGAGGTAGAATATTCGTATCCGGCGAATGTATCGGATGGAAGCAAGATAAGCAGCATTACAGCAAAAGTGACTGTCTATTCGGAGTATGATAAAGCAACAAAAAGTTTAAAAAATGTGATGGCAACTGATACAGAAGTTCTGGAATTTCGCAATCCGATCACGGTAAAAGGAAATGCAGATTCCGCTATCACAGCAATTCATGAATAGATCATATTAATCATGGTATGAACGCTTGCACCGAGGCGTTTATATAGATTCTCAAAAGAAAAAAGCAATAAGGAGACGAGAAAAATGTTTAAGAAATTAAAAGAGAAAAAAGGATTCACATTAGTAGAGCTGATCGTAGTATTAGTAATCCTGGCAATCCTTGCAGCACTGTTAATCCCAGCACTGACAGGTTATATTGATAAGGCAAAGAACAAATCAGTTATAGCAGAAACACGTCAGACTGTAATGGCAGCTCAGACATTATATGATGAAGAGTATGCAAAGGTTAAAACAGGTGGTACTGTATCATTTGGTACAGAAACAGGAGATAAGCAAATTGCATTAGCAGATGTTGCAAAACTTGCAGAAGTAGATGCAACTAATGTTATTAGCATTAAAGTAAAAGATAACAAAATTTCTGAATTAGTATATGATAATGGACAGAAAAAATGCACATATAAACCAGCAGATTCAGCAAATAATACTGATGGTGATTATAGTGTAGCAAATTCTACAAAAAAATAGTTACTTTTTAAGAAAGGCATGAACTCATGACTCAACAACAGCATGAATCAAAATTTACCCAAATTAAATATCGTTGGATCAAGAGTGTGCTTACGATCTTAATTATTATCCTGCTTGCGATAGTGACAGTGATACCCGGAGCGCTCCGACTTTTACATCGGGCAGACGCTCAAGTGGCTCTGGGGCATGCAAAATCGGTGCGACTGGCGCTCCAGGTAACTGGACAGGAATGTTATGGCAGGAGTGGTACTTTTTTCGACGCTTCCAAGGAGGGAGGCGTCGCTGAGAGTATTTGGACAGAAGTGCTTAATTTAAGCAAAGCACCGGGAGATTTCTGGGTGCTTCAGATGGCAGAGGACGGATATACCGTTGAAAAGTTCGTATACCGGGAAGGTGATTACACCGTCTGGTACACATTAGAGCCAAAATCATATAAGGTCTACTATGAAGACTATATGGCTGGCAAAGAAGAATAAGACAGATGAGTAGAATAACATGTTAATTGTATTAGAAAGTATTTTATGGGTGATCCGTTTCTTTTTCGGAGCCTGTATCTTTAGTTTTTTGAATGTGGTGATTGACCGCTTGCCAAGAGGAGAGAGTGTGGTAAACGGAAGAAGTCATTGTACCAATTGTGGCAGAGTATTACATGCATGGGAACTGATTCCGTGCGTCAGCTACATCTTCCTGCGCGGACGATGTGCAGGTTGTAAAAGTCACATTCCGGGAAGAGATTTCTTCGTGGAAGTGATTGGCGGCGCAGCATTTATCGGCTGCGGGATTCATTATGGCTGTGGCAGTTTTGGATTGTTATCAATGCGTGGTACAGTCATGTTGATTTATTTTGGAATACTACTTGTGGCAGCCCTTATTGATTGGGATACCCAGATTATTTATGATAGATTTCATATTTTTATATTGATATTAGCAATTGCAAATATATGGCTCGTTCCGGAGCACGGGCTTATAGACAGGCTGATCGGAGCGCTGATCATCTCTGTTCCGATGCTGCTTCTGGCACTTGTGATCCCAGGAGCATTTGGCGGCGGGGATATCAAGTTGATGGCGGTCTCCGGAGCATTTCTTGGGACAGGACCGGTAGTGTGCGCCATGTTTTTCGGGCTGTTGACAGGAGGCGCTTACGGAGCATTTATGCTAAAGAGCAAGAAATTAGGAAAAAAAGATGTATTTGCATTCGGACCATTTCTTGCATTCGGACTGGCGCTGGCGGCATTATATGGAGATCAGATCGTTACATGGTATCTGCATTTTTTATAAAGAGAGTAACGAACAGTTACTAAAGAGATAAAAATCAGGTTTAGATAAAATAGAAAGAAAGAGGAAGTTCGCACATGGCACGTTTTAAATACGTCGCAAAGGATATGAGTGGCAAGGTTCATAAGGGTACTGTGGAGGCAGCATCCGAGAATGCGCTGACGCAGCAGTTACGGGAAGAGAACCTCTATCTGGTTGAAGCGAAAGATTTAAATGGAGCAAAAAAGCATAAAAAGTTAAAAGCGAAGCAGCTTGCAGCCTTTTGCCGGGAACTGTCCACACTTTTGGCATCAGGTGTCACGCTTGTAAGGGCGCTCGACATCATTTCCGAGCAGGAAGGAATGAACAAAGACGAGCGGGATATATATAAGGATGTGTTACAGGATTTAAAACGCGGTATCAGTCTGTCTGATGCCATGGAATCCAAGGAATGCTTTCCGGATCTGATGATCGGAATGATCCGTTCCGGTGAGGGAAGTGGTAACCTGGATCTGGTGACACAGAGATTATCGATTCAGTATGAGAAGGATTATAAGCTGACCCAGCAGGTGAAGTCAGCCATGACTTATCCATGTATTTTGCTGGTGCTCTGTGTTGCAATTGTGATTTTGATCGTAACCTTTATTCTGCCACAGTTTCAGAGTCTGTTTGATCAGATGGAAAGCCTTCCGATGATTACGAATATTTTGATCGCAGTTTCCAACTTTCTTGTTCAGAAATGGTACATTGCATTATTGATCGTTGCAGTGATCGTTGCACTGATTCGTATCATTGTCGGAATTCCGTCAGTGCGAAGAGGCGTAGACTGGCTGAAGGTTCATATGTGGGGCTTTGGCAAGTTGTTCAAAGTTGTCTATACGGCACGTTTTGCCAGAACACTGAGCAGTCTTTACTCCAGCGGTATGCCCCTTGTTTCAGCAGTTGGAGTGGCTGCAAAGACGATTGGAAATGGTTATGTAGAGTCTCAGTTTGACGAAGTTATCACAATGGTCCGTGGTGGGGTGCCGCTTTCACAGGGGCTGCGTGAAGTAGACGGATTGCTAAAAAAACTCTCCAGCACGATTATGGTCGGAGAAGAAAGCGGACGCTTGGATGTGATGCTGGATTCCATTGCGGAGACATTGGAATCGGATGCAGAACAGGCTACAAAGCGGATGGTCACGCTTCTGGAGCCAATCTTGATTATATTTATGGCGCTGATCGTCGGCTGTATTATGATTGGAGTTATGCTTCCAATCTATCAGTCTTACTCAGCGATCGAAAATGCGTAATTACGAAGGAGGAACTTACAGGTGAGCGATACTGTTATTGTTTTACAGGAAGAATGTATTTTGGCTGCAAGTGGAAAAGCAGGACGAAGACCAAGAATCAGCAGGACAGACATGATCCCGACCGAAGTTCACACAGACCCTTTTGAACAGTGGAAAAGGGCACTTCTTGCATATAAGGCAAAGGAGCATCCAGGTTCTGTAAAGCTTGTGCTTCCATCCAATTATTCATCCGCACGAATTTCACAGATTCCGTTTGCAACAGGCAAGCAGCTTACAAAGATGGCAGAACATGTTGTTTCAGAGTCAGCAGCAGAAGGAATTGTAGATTATGGTATTACATATGCAGATAAAAAGCAGGGCGTGACCGTATGCTGTGCCAGCGTAGAAGAAAATATTTGTAACCGGCTTTTAGCAATGTGTGAGGAGATAAATCTTCCGGTGCGTGCAATTACTGTGCCGATGGAAGCATATTTAAAAGGATTATCCCAGTTAAAGACTTATGCCAATAAGACGGCTATCTTCTTGTTTTTTGAGGATTCTGGCGTGACCAGTATCCTGTATAAGAACGGAGTATATCTGTATTCTACAAGAAGCCGTATCTTCAGCGAGCGCGGAACGCTGGATTTTGGGACAGAGATTGTCCGGAACATTTCCGGTATTGTACAGTTTTATGCAACGACAACGTCTGGAATCCCGATCACAGACATTTATTATGCAGGTTGTATGGAGGATGATTTTGAAGTATGCCTCGATGGAATCCATATGATGAACCTTCAGGCAGCTTTGCTTCAGGTGGATGCGGTTTATGAAACCCAGGGAAATCCAGAGGACTGGCTTGTGTGTGCCGGAGCATTGGTGGATGATAAGACGAAGCAGGTCAATCTCTATCAGAAATGGAAGAAGTCCGGCGGTATGGACAAAGTGGTGGAGAAAGAAAGCTTTGTAAAACATATCGTCCCACCGGTAATCACATTGGCCGTATGTATGGCGTTATTTGGTGTAGTGTCTGTCTGGAATCTGCTTGAGAGTAAGAAGATTGATGACATCAATGACTGGATCAACGACAGTCAGATCCAGCAGCAATATCAAGAGGCAGATGAGGTCATGAAAGAGAGCGAGCGTTTAGTCGAGCAGAAACAGCAGCTGGAGCAGATGAAGCAGAATCTGGCAACTTATCCGGATCTGGATGCAGATATAATAGCCAGAATCGTGGATGTCAGCGGAAGCAACATGAATGTGGAAGTTAAGTCCATGGATGCAGAAACAGGACTTCTTACATTTCATGCGGTGAGCAGTGCAGTCATTGATATTCCGGGATATGTCAATAAACTAACGCAGACAGGATTATTTTCAAGTGTAGATTATAGCGGCTATCAGTATCAGGACGGCGAATACACGCTGGATCTGTCCTGTATACTAAAGGCTATAGATGCAGGAGGTGACAAGTAATGAAGCTGGAAACGGAATTAAAACCAGGGGATATTGTATTATTAAAAGTGCTTGCCTGCATATTGATCTTATTTTTTACACTTCGCTTTCTTGTATTTCCGGGGGTGAAGAAGAACCAAGATCTGCAGAACGAGAAAGAACAGGTAGAGCAGACGAAGCAGGAGATGCAGGATACAATCAAACAAAAGAGTATTGTTGAGAAGAAAATCGTAAAGCAAAAAGCAGAGCTTGTGAATGCTTCGCAGGGATTTTATAATCTGCTTGAGAATCAGCAGGTCGATGAACTGGTGACAGGAATTGCGTTAAAGCACAATTTAAAACCAGTGTATCTGAAAATCGAAGGAACCGAAGCAGGAGTACCGGCAGCTTATCAGACTGTCACACAGACAGACGGGTCCGGTGCCCAGACGGCAAAATCTGCACAGGAGGAGCTGGATGAGAACAACCAGGAGTCTTCATCTGATACAGATTATGAACCGGAAGTTGTCTTGCAGTATGTAAATACAACGACGGTGTCCATGACCTTACAGGGAAATGAGCCGCAGATCCGGGAAATGTTAGATGATATTGCAAAAAATTATCCGGGCGTACAGGTGCGTTCCTTTGATATGAATGAAAATACTTATGTAGATTCCAGTCTGCAGCAGATTTCACAGAATAACTGCGAGTGTGTACTGGCTGTCTATACTTGCGGGCAGCTTGGTACTACTGCATCCGGAGAGGAGAACTAGAAGTGAGAACGAATCTGAGAATTGGAGAAATCCTGGAAGATAAAGGGTATGTCACCGCAGAGCAGATCGGACAGGCTCTTGCGTATCAAAAAGAGCATAGAGATAAACGAGTCGGCCAGATATTGATGGAGTTGGGATTTGTAACCGAGAATCAGGTGTTAGAGGCATTGGCAGACAGGTTGCGTCTTGAAATCGTAGATGTGGCGCAAATCCCGGTTGATCTTAAAGCGGTCGGAATGATCAATCGTGAGCTGGCAGAGAAGAATCTGATTCTTCCGGTCAGTGTAAAAGAGCATAGTATGGTTCTTGTGACCAATGATCCACTGAATTACTTTGCCCTGGAAGAAGTCAGACAGCAGACAGGCTGCCACCTTGAAATTCAACTCAGTGAGGAAGCACCATTAAAAAAAGCAGTATCTTATTATTATGCAGAGGTTCATGCAAGAAAAGCAGCAAAGCAGGCAAATGTAGGATTCTCAACAACAGATGTAGATGAACTGGAAATCGAAAATCTGGATAATCCGGATGAAGCACCGATCATTCAGCTTCTTAATAGCCTGATCGAGCGTGCAATTAAAGCGGAAGCCAGTGATATTCATATTGAACCATTTGAGCAGGAGACAAATGTGCGGATGCGTATTGATGGTGTGGTATCGGAATATGTCAAGATACAGAAAAATATTCACGGACCACTGATTGCCCGTATTAAGATTCTGGCAAATCTGGACATTGCAGAAAAGAGAATCCCACAGGATGGACATTTTCGGGTAGCACTTGGAGATGGACAACAAGTCAATATCCGTGTATCGGTACTTCCGACCGTATTTGGTGAGAAGGCAGTATTGCGTATTATGGCAGCAACGTCTCATCTGGATCATGCAAATCATTTTGGAATGGATGAGTACAGTTATAACCTGTTCAGACCGCTTCTGGATTATCCGAATGGAATCATTTATATTACAGGACCGACTGGAAGTGGAAAATCTACGACACTTTATATGATATTAGATTACCTGTCAGGCAGACAAGTGAACATTTCTACTATTGAAGACCCGGTGGAGAAGAATTTGCCTGGAATTAACCAGACACAGGTCAATCCAACAGCAGGACTTACATTTGATGTAGGACTTCGTGCTCTTATGCGTCAGGATCCGGATATTATCATGGTTGGCGAGACCCGTGACGGTGAGACTGCCGGAACGTCTGTCCGCGCTGCTATTACCGGACATATGGTGCTTAGTACACTTCATACTAACGATGCGGTGTCAAGTATTGTGAGACTGGAAGACATGGGAGTTGAAACTTATCTGGTCGCAAACTCTCTCGTAGGTCTGATCGCACAGCGTCTGCTCCGTAAAGTCTGCCCGAACTGTGCAAAAGAAGTAGAGACGACAGAGCAGGAGAGAATTCTTCTGGGAGAAGGTGTGCGTACAGTCAAACGTGGTATGGGCTGCTCTCAGTGCAACCATACCGGATACAGGGGACGTATCGCAGTGCATGAGATCCTGGCAATTAACCAGGAGATCAGAAGAATGATTATGGAGCATGAATCCGTGGAAAATATTACAAAATATGCAAGAGAACATCAGCATATGCGAACACTGAAAGAAAGCGGACTGATTCTTGTAAAAGAAGGAGTTACGACACCGGAAGAACTGATGAAGATCAGTTATGAATAAATTGCAGAATAAGAAGATAGGATAGGGGAGAAGAATATGTTAGATCGAAGACAGATCCATACAGTGGTCGATACGCTTATCAGGGAGGCAAGGATCCGTTCTGTCTCCGATATTCATATTACAGAGGGGATGCATGTGTGGTACAGGATCCACGGGTGCCTGACACAGGCCAGGGACGTATTGAATGAGTATGATATTCGTGAAGTACTTCTTGGAATGATGAATGAGAAGCAAAGAAAGCAGTTCGAAGATGGTCAGGATGTGGATTTTGCCTGGCAGACCACGGATGGCTGCCGCCAGCGAGTGAATATTTTCTGTGAGCAGAAAAAAATTGCAGCAACGATCCGGCTGCTGAATCAACATATTCCGACTCTGGAAGAACTAAAAATTCCAACGACATTGTATCAGCTTTCCGAGGAGCCAAGAGGAATTATCCTTGTTACCGGACCGACAGGAAGTGGTAAGTCAACAACTCTTGCAGCGGTCATTGAGGCTATGAATCAGAAGTATGACAGACATATTATTACAATTGAAGATCCAATTGAGTATGTCTACGAGTGCAAGAAATCTCTGATCCATCAAAGAGAGGTTGGACAGGATGTGACGAATTTTGCTTCCGCACTTCGAAGTGCCCTGCGTGAAGACCCGGATGTAATTCTGGTAGGAGAAATGCGCGATTATGAGACAATCTCAGCAGCACTTCTTGCGGCAGAAACAGGACATCTTGTATTGTCTACACTTCATACGACAGGTGCAGCCCAGACGGTGGAGCGTATCATTGACGCCTGCCCGGCAGAAAGCCAGAACCAGGTGCGTATCCAGCTTGCCGGTACCTTAAAGGGAATCATAAGCCAGTGCCTAATTCCATGTGGAGGGGGCATGACCCGTGTACCTGCGACCGAATTCCTGACAGGTTCTGATGCCATCCTGAACCTGATACGTGAAGGAAAAACGCACCAGATTTCCGCTATGATGCAATCTTCAGCGGCGAGCGGGATGCATACACTGAATATGGATCTTTCCAGATTGATGCAACAGGGATATATTACAAGAGAAGAAGCAATGAAATTTACGAATAATAAAGCGGAGTTAACACAGTATATGTAAGTAAAACAAAAAACACGCTATTATGTACAGGACCGTCACAAGAGGTGATAGGTCCTTTTTTCATATAATAGGAAATTGCACATTCTTTGTTCTTCAAAAAAGAATTGAGATATTAGTAATGCTTTCGGCACCAACGCTCAAGTAGATTGATGAGCGAATAGAGAAGTGTTGCCATGAGACAGAGAAGAAGGATACTCATAAGAAGCCAATCCATCTTAAAGACCTGGCTCGCGTAGATGATCAGATATCCAAGCCCTTCTCTGGCAGCCAGAAATTCACCGATGATCACACCTACGAGGCAGAGTCCGATGTTGACTTTCATGTTACTGATGATTGCCGGAAGAGAAAAAGGAAGTACGACTTTTAGAAGCGCGTGCCTCCGATTTCCACCCAGTGTATAGATGAGTTTCAGTTTTCCTGGATCTACGGTCATAAAACTGGTATATAAGTTCAGAATGCTTCCAAAGATTGCTACAGACATTCCGGCGACGATAATTGTTGTTTTTGTTGCTCCGAGCCAGACAATAAGAAGTGGTGCAAGTGCAGACTTCGGAAGACTGTTCAGTACTACCAGGTAAGGATCCAGGATTTCTGATAATCGTCTGCTGAACCAAAGAAGAATGGTAACCAGAATGCTGGTGGCAGTGACGAGCAGGAAGCTTAAGATTGTCTCGTATAGTGTGACATTGGTGTGCAGAAAAATGCTTTTATCCAGCACCATGCCCCAGAAACATAGTGCAATCTTTGACGGGCTGCTAAAGATGAAGGAGTCGATGATACCTACATTTGCAGTGAATTCCCAAAGAAAGAGAAAACTGAAAAGAATCAGAATCCGGGAGATACCGACAATGCATTTGTGCTTCTTTTGTTGTTTCAGATAGTTGATCTGATTTTCGGAAAGTTCATTTGAAAATTCAGTCATCTGTATTCAGCTCCTTCCATATTAAGTTGAAGTAATGTTTGAATTCCGGGGAGTTCCGGCGATTCAAAGGAGTATCCTGTTCCAAATCAAAAATGAGTGGAACAGTCTGACGTATATTAGCCGGGCGTCCGGAAAGGACAATGATCCGGTCGGCAAGGGAGATGGCTTCTGATAGGTCGTGTGTTACAAGAACGGCTGATTTTCCTTCCTGCCGGATGATCTGACCAATATCGTCCCCGACATTTAAGCGGGTCTGATAGTCCAATGCGGAAAATGGTTCATCCAACAGTAGGAGATCTGGATCCAGAACGAGCGTACGGATCAGGGCGGCCCGCTGGCGCATGCCGCCGGAAAGTTCCGAGGGCCTTGCATTTTCAAACTGTTTCAGCCCATAGATGTCTAAAAGATTATGTGCCTTTTCCCTGGTCCTTGCAGTCAGCATATGCTGAATTTCCAGTCCTAAAATAACATTATTGTAAATGGTCCGCCATTCGAAAAGTTCATCATGTTGTAACATATAGCCTACATTTGTAGTGCTTTCGTGAAGGTATTTCCCATTGATTTTAATGAAGCCTTTTTCCGGTGTGAGAAGTCCGGCAATAATAGAAAGAAGCGTTGACTTTCCGCAACCCGAAGGTCCGACGATGGCAACGAATTCTCCTTTATTCAGGATAAAGGAGATGCCATTTATGGCAGGAGTTTCTCCGTCCGGATTGTGGTAAGCATAGTGAATATTCTTAAGTTCCAGTACTTGATCCATGGAAACCTCCGCAAATGATAATCCTATATCTTATCATATGTATCTTGAAAGAAAATGTGTGGTCAGTTTTATATCAAACGAAAATGTATATTTCCGTGGTCATAAATATGGTTCATAAATATGGATTTTCCCTTGTCATCTTGTTATGAAAAAGTTATAATTGCATGTGAGTACGCAAGATAGGAACGATGAGTATGAATTATCAAAAAGAATTAGACAAGTTATTGGATACGCTGACAAAAGAAGGGCGTGTTCCAAGGCTTCTGTTACACAGTTGCTGTGCTCCATGCAGCAGTTATGTGTTAGAGTATCTGAGCAATTATTTTGAAATCACAGTGTTCTACTATAATCCGAATATTTATCCGGAGACAGAGTATACGAAGCGGATTCTGGAACAACAGAAACTGATCGATGATATGAATTTCAAATATCCGGTCAGCTTTGTAGCGGGAGAATATGAGAAAGAGAAATTTTACGAGATGGCCAGGGGACTTGAGGAGGTCAAAGAAGGCGGCTCCCGGTGTATGAAATGTTATGAGCTGCGTCTCAGAGAGACTGCAGAGATTGCAAAAGCAGGAGAATATGACTATTTTACAACCACGCTTAGCATCAGTCCACTGAAGAATGCAGCAAAGCTCAATGAAATTGGGCAGCGTCTGGCAAAAGAATATGGTGTGGAATATTTGATTTCAGATTTTAAGAAGAAAAATGGTTACAAGCGTTCCACAGAACTGTCAAAAATTTATGGGTTGTACAGACAGGATTACTGTGGTTGTGAATTTTCTCAGAGACAACGAAAATAAGACACTGTTGACTTTAGATAAAAATATGGTACACTTTTATACAGTACAGTATTAAATGACGGAAAGGAAGAGATTATGGCACAATTATGGGGAGGTCGTTTCACAAAAGAGACTGACCAGTTAGTATATAAGTTCAATGCATCTATCTCATTTGACCAGAGATTTTATGAGCAGGATATCAAAGGAAGTATGGCACATGTTACCATGCTTGCAAAGCAGGGAATCCTGACCGATGCAGAAAAAGAGACAATTATTACAGGACTTCAGGGGATTCTTGATGATGTGAAATCAGGAAAACTTGAGATTACTGATAAATATGAAGATATTCATAGTTTTGTTGAGGCAAACCTGATTGACCGTGTGGGAGATGCGGGTAAGAAGCTTCATACAGGACGAAGCAGAAATGATCAGGTTGCACTGGATATGAAGCTTTATATCCGTGATGAAGTGCAGGAGACAGATACATTGATCAAGGAGATGTTAGAGGCGATTCTTGGAATTATGGAGAATAACCTTGAGACATATATGCCGGGATTCACACATTTACAGAAAGCACAGCCAATCACACTGGCTCACCACATGGGCGCGTATTTTGAGATGTTCAAAAGGGATCATGAGCGTATGAAAGACATTTATGCAAGAATGAATACATGTCCGCTTGGATCCGGAGCCCTTGCAGGAACGACTTACCCATTAGACCGTGCCTATACAGCAAAGCTTCTTGGATTTGACGGACCAACTATGAACAGTATGGATGGTGTTTCTGACAGAGATTATCTGATTGAGTATTTGTCAGCACTTTCCATGATTATGATGCATCTGAGCCGTTTTTCAGAGGAAGTGATCATCTGGAATTCTAATGAATATAAGTTTGTTGAGATTGATGATGCTTACAGTACCGGAAGCAGTATTATGCCGCAGAAGAAGAATCCGGATATCGCAGAGCTTGTAAGAGGTAAGACTGGACGTGTCTATGCTGCACTGACCGGACTTCTTGTTACAATGAAAGGAATTCCGCTTGCATACAACAAAGACATGCAGGAAGATAAAGAACTTCCATTTGATGCAATCGATACAACAAAAGGATGCTTACAGTTATTTGCAGGCATGCTTCGTACGATGACATTTAAGAATGACCGCATGGAAGAGAGTGCAAAGCACGGATTTACAAATGCGACAGATGCAGCAGATTATCTTGTGAATCACGGAGTTCCGTTCAGAGACGCACACGGAATCGTAGGACAGCTCGTGTTACTTTGTCTGGATAAGAAGATTCCGTTGGATGATCTTCCACTTGAGGAGTATAAGAAGATTTCACCTGTATTCGAGGAAGATATCTATGAAGCAATCAGTTTAAAGACATGTGTAGAGAAACGTAATACAACTGGTGCACCGGGTGTGAAACCGATGCAGGAAGCAGTGGATAGTTATAAAAAATATATGGAAGAGTACTAGAAGGGAGACATACGAGATGGATCAGAAATTAAGAGTCGGAATATTAGGAGCAACAGGAATGGTTGGACAGCGCTTTATTGCACTTCTGGAGAACCACCCATGGTTTGAGGTTGTAACAGTTGCAGCCAGCCCGAGATCAGCAGGCAAGACATATGAAGAAGCAATCGGAGACCGCTGGAAAATGGATACACCGATGCCGGAAGGAGTTAAGAAACTGATCGTTGCGAATGTTAATGAAGTCGAGAAAGTAGCTTCTTCTGTAGACTTTGTATTTAGTGCAGTTGATATGACAAAAGACGAGATTCGCGCAATCGAGGAAGCGTATGCGAAGACAGAGACACCGGTTGTCTCCAATAACAGTGCACACCGCTGGACAAAAGATGTTCCGATGGTAGTGCCGGAGATTAACTCAGACCACTTTGAACTGATCAATGATCAGAGAAAACGTCTTGGAACAACACGCGGATTCATTGCAGTAAAACCAAACTGCTCTATTCAGAGTTACACACCTTGCCTTGCGGCATGGAAAGAGTTCGGACCAAAAGAAGTTGTTGCTACAACATATCAGGCAATTTCCGGAGCAGGTAAAACATTCAAAGAGTGGCCGGAGATGGTAGAGAATATTATTCCATACATCGGTGGAGAGGAAGAAAAGAGCGAGCAGGAGCCGCTTCGTGTTCTTGGAACATATGAGAACGGACAGATCACACTTGCAGATGCTCCGAAGATTACATGCCAGTGTCTGCGTGTGCCGGTTCTGAACGGACATACAGCCGCAGTATTTATCAACTTTGAGAAGAAACCTACAAAAGAGCAGCTTATTGAGAAACTGGAAAGCTTCAAAGGATTTCCGCAGGAGGCAGGACTTCCAAGTGCACCAAAGCAGTTTGTCCGCTACATGGAAGAGGATAACCGTCCACAGGTAAGATTAGACGTAGACTATGAGAACGGAATGGGTGTATCCATCGGACGTCTCAGAGAAGATTCTATGTTCGACTTTAAGTTCGTAGGACTTTCACACAATACAGTCCGCGGAGCAGCAGGCGGAGCTGTGCTTTGTGCAGAAGCTCTGACAGCAAAAGGCTATATTCAGGCAAAATAATTATAAAAACAGAAATGCAGCCAGTTATATAAAACAGAAACTGGCTGTATTTGTTTCTGAAAAATTGTAAATATATTATAGAAAGCAGATACGAAAAAGGGGGACGAGGCTGATGAGTAAAGAGTTATTGAATTATACCCAGAACAGGGAGTTATCCTGGCTTAAGTTCAATCAAAGGGTACTGGAAGAGGCACAGGACGAGTCGGTGCCGCTTCTTGAAAGGATGAAATTCGTTGCAATTTTCACCAGCAATCTGGACGAGTTTTTTATGATTCGTGTTGGAAGTCTTTATGATATGGTGCACACAGATGCCAAGGCAAAAGACAGCCGGTCCGGCATGACAGCGCAGGAGCAGATTCAGGCAATTCTGGAAGAAGTGGCACCTTTGTATAAAGAACGTGATAAGACGTATTCTGAGATAAAAAAAGAATTACATCCATATGGTGTGTGTGGGCTTGATTATAAAGAGTTGGAGCCTCAGGAAAAGAAATATGTAAAGCATTATTTTAAAAATCAGATATTACCAATTCTTTCCCCGCAGATTGTGGATGCGAATCATCCATTTCCGCATCTTTTGAATAAAGAATTGTATGTAACGGCAAGTTTGAAGATGGATAACAAAAGTATGATGGGAATTGTTCCGGTGCCACAGTTCGTCTCGGACATTTTGTGCCTTCCGGGACATGATATCCGATACATTCGTATGGAAAAGGTCATCCTGGAGCATCTGAACCTGGTATTTCCGAAGTACGAAGTGTCGGAAGCAAATTATATCTGTGTAACAAGAAATGCTGATGTGTCTCCGGATGACGAGGCTTTGGAAGTGACGGATGACTTCCGGTATCTTATGCAGCAGACTATTCACAAACGCCGCCGTATGGCGGTAGTCAGACTGGAGACTGCAAATAAACTGTCTGAAGAGACACAGAAATATTTCTGTGAGAAGTTTGAGATTGAGCCGAATCAGATTTTTCGAACAAAGATGCCGATGAAATTAGATTACATTTTTGGTATCAGTGGGAATTTACCGGAAGCTATGAAACGCTCTCTGACTTATACGCCATTTTCGCCACAGAACAGTGGACATGTGGCAGCAGGTAATGTGATGCGCCAGATAAAGAAAAAAGATATCCTGTTATTCTATCCGTATGAGAGTATGGATCCGTTTTTGCGCCTTATAAAAGAAGCGTCGGTGAATCCGGATGTTATGACGATCAAGATCACGATTTATCGTCTGGCAAAGAAAGCAAGGCTGGTAGAATATCTGTGTGCGGCAGCAGAAAACGGAAAAGAAGTAACGGTTCTGATCGAACTGCGTGCAAGATTTGATGAGCAGAATAATATTGACTGGTCTGAGCGCCTGGAAGAAGCAGGGTGCCGTGTGATCTATGGATTTGACGGTTATAAGGTGCATTCAAAGATCTGTCTTATTACTTATAGAAGCCGCGGAGAAATCCAGTATATTACACAGATTGGAACTGGTAATTACAATGAAAAAACAGCGGCAATGTATACAGATCTGTCGCTTATGACAGCAAATCCGGCAATAGGGAAAGATGCGGCAGAATTCTTTAAAAATATGTCAATTGGTAATCTGGCAGGACAATATGATTATTTGATTGTATCACCGACCAGCCTGAAGCAGAAGATTCTTTATTTGATGGATGAGGAAATCAAAAAAGGTTCTAATGGGCGGATCATTATGAAAATGAATTCTGTTACGGACGTAGATTTTATACAGAAAGTATCAGAAGCATCACGCTCAGGAGTGAAAGTGGATCTGATCGTGCGGGGAATCTGTTGTATTTTGCCGGGCGTAACTGGCTATACGGACAATGTCCGTGTGATGAGTGTTGTCGGAAGATATCTGGAGCATCCGCGTATTTTCAGTTTTGGAAGTGGAAATGATCAGAAGATTTATATTGGATCAGCAGACATGATGACACGTAATACTGAGAAGCGTGTAGAAGTAGCTGCCCCGATACTGGATCAGGATATCCGCAGGCAGATCAATCACTATTTGAAAGTGATGTTAAGTGATAATGTAAAAGCAAGAGTTCTTGGAAGTGACGGAAAATACAGGCGTAAAGAGCAGAAAGAACCGTATATTGATTCACAGAATGTCTTTATGCAAGAGGCATTGCAGGCAAAACCGCCACAGGAAGTACCGGAGAAAATTGGTTTATTGAAGAGAATCGGACGGATATTCAGCAGGTAAAAAATTAATTTGCCAGTATTCTATGAGGATGATAAGAATTCGGATGTAATTAATAAAAAAGGTAAAGTAAGGAGTTAACGTAATAAATATGGGGAAATCACTATATATAGCTGAGAAACCCAGTGTTGCACAGGAGTTTGCAAAGGCATTGAAGCTGAACACCAGAAGGCAGGACGGGTATCTGGAATCAGAGGATTCCATTGTGACCTGGTGTGTAGGACATCTGGTGACTATGAGTTATCCGGAGGAGTATGATCCTGCCTTGAAAAAATGGAGTCTTCAGACGCTGCCGTTTATACCGACAAGATTCAAATATGAAGTTATACCGTCGGTGGCGAAACAGTATAAGATTGTAGCAGGGCTTTTGAACCGACCGGATGTAGAGACTATCTATGTCTGTACCGATTCAGGACGCGAGGGAGAATATATTTACCGTCTGGTAGAACAACAGGCGCAGGTGCATGGGAAAAATAGACGAAGAGTGTGGATCGATTCCCAGACAGAGGAGGAAATACTGCGAGGAATCCGCGAGGCAAAGGATTTAAGTGAGTATGACAATCTGGCAAGTGCTGCTTATCTGCGAGCCAAGGAAGATTATCTCATGGGAATCAATTTTTCAAGATTATTGACATTAAAATATGGAAATAGTATTTCTAATTATCTTGGAACGAATTACGCAGTTGTTTCTGTAGGGCGTGTAATGACTTGTGTTCTTGGAATGGTTGTAAGAAGAGAACGCGAGATTCGTGAGTTCATCGAGACACCGTTTTATCGTATTCTTGCGACAATTGGAGAACAGGGTCAGACATTTGAAGGAGAATGGCGCGCAGTCAAGGGTTCCAAGTGGTTCGAGTCATTTGATCTATATAAGGAAAATGGATTTAAAGAGCGCGAAAAGGCGCAGCAGGTCATAGATTATCTGACGCAGGAACAACCGGTAATAGGTCAGATTGCGTCCATTGAAAAGAAAAAGGAAAAGAAAAATCCACCGTTGTTATTTAACTTGGCGGAGCTGCAGAATGAATGTTCGAAACGCTTTAAAATCAGTCCGGATGAGACACTGAAAATTGCGCAGGAACTTTATGAAAAGAAATTGACGACCTATCCGAGAACCGATGCGCGTGTGCTTTCCACGGCTGTGGCAAAAGAGATACATAAGAATCTCAATGGACTTATGAAATATGAGCCGGCAGTTTTGTTTTTACAGGAGATTGTAGGATTCGGAAGTCATAAAGGTCTGGCGAAGACAAGATATGTCAATGACAAACAGATTACCGATCACTATGCCATTATTCCAACCGGACAAGGCATGAGTGCGCTAAGTGGACTTTCCTGGACGTCACGAGCGGTCTATGATGTGATCGTAAGACGATTTTTAAGTATATTTTATCCGGCGGCGGTTTATCAGAAGGTTGCCATTACGACAAAGGTAAAAGAAGAGTCTTTCTTTGCAAGCTTTAAAGTACTGGCAGAGCCTGGCTACTTAAAAGTTGTTGGAGTTCCGGGAGAAAAGAAGGGAGAATCTGGCAGCGCTGCAGGAGCAGAAGACAGAAATGTAAGTGGAAGTGTGACTTCCGCAGAAACAGGTGATGGTTCCGGTGATAACAATTTGGGTGACAATGGTGACGGTAACGAAGATATGGCATCGTCCCAGGCATTTTTTGAAAAAATCCAAAGCCTGAAAAAAGGGATGACTCTCCCAATCCAGGGAATGGAGATTAAGGAAGGAAAGACATCTCCACCGAAACGCTATAATTCCGGTTCCCTGATCCTTGCTATGGAAAATGCAGGACAATTGATTGAAGACGAAGAGCTTCGCGCACAGATTAAAGGAAGTGGAATCGGAACCAGTGCGACCAGAGGTGAAATCCTAAAGAAGCTTTTTAACAATAAATATCTGGCACTCAATAAGAAGACACAGATTGTCACACCGACCATGCTTGGAGAAATGATCTATGATGTGGTTGACCATTCTGTACGGTCGCTTTTGAATCCGGAGCTGACAGCAAGCTGGGAGAAGGGACTGACCTATGTGGCAGATGGAGATATTACCTCCGATGAATACATGATGAAATTGGACCGTTTTGTATCCAGCCGCACGGAAGGCGTCAAAGGACTGAATAATCAATATCAGCTCCGCGCCTGTTATGACCGGGTTGCACCGTTTTATAAGAATGAGAAGCAGACGACAAAGTACGCAAAATCCGGGCGAGCAAAGAACAGAACAAAGACCAGTACGAAAAAAGAATATAAAAAATAATAAGTAAACTGTGAACAGGAGGAGTTTGAAAATGTTCGAAGAAATGACAGTAGCAAAGATGTATAATCTTAATGAGACAATTGCAAAGGATATCTTTGAAGGAGTGACTTACCCATGGGAAGTACTTCCGAAGATCAGTGATTTCATTGTAAAACTGGGAGAGACACTTCCGGCAGACGAGTATGATAAAGTAGGAGAAAATGTGTGGATCGCAAAATCTGCAAAAGTATTTGAATCAGCATACATCCATGGACCGGCAATCATCGGAAAAGATGCAGAGGTTCGCCACTGCGCATTTATCCGTGGCAATGCAATTGTAGGAGAGGGAGCCGTAGTCGGAAATTCTACAGAACTTAAGAATGTTATACTGTTCAATAAAGTACAGGTTCCACATTACAACTATGTTGGAGATTCCGTACTTGGATACAAAGCACATATGGGAGCAGGATCTATCACTTCCAATGTAAAATCAGACAAGAAACTGGTCGTAGTAAAATCGCCAGAAGGACAGATTGAGACCGGAATTAAGAAATTCGGAGCCATGCTCGGTGATGAAGTAGAAGTTGGCTGCGGAACAGTATTGAATCCGGGAAGTGTAGTCGGAAGCCACAGCAATATCTACCCGCTGTCCAGTGTCAGAGGCTTCGTACCTGCAAACAGTATCTACAAAAAGCAGGGTGAAGTAGTAGAGAAATATTAATATCAGCTGGGGGATTGACTCCCACCACTGATATAAGAATATTAAAAAATATCAAGGAAAGTGATTAAATATGTCACTTTCCTTTTTTTTATTCCTGTGTTAGTATGAGTGAGTCTTAAAAAAAGACAATTGACTTGATGAAAATTAATTTGGAAGGGTGATAGATATGAATAATTTTGAAAAGTACGAAAAGACTTATTTTATGCCACCGGTCGTCACATATGATTGGGTGAAGAAGACAGAGATTGAAAAACCGCCGGTATGGTGTAGTGTTGACCTGCGAGATGGTAACCAGGCGCTGATCGAGCCAATGAGTCTTGAGGAAAAGTTGGAGTTCTTCCAGATGTTAGTAGATATCGGATTTAAAGAGATCGAGGTTGGATTCCCGGCAGCATCCGATACCGAGTACAAGTTCATGAGAACGCTGATTGAGAAGAATATGATTCCAGATGATGTGACCGTTCAGGTACTGACTCAGGCAAGAGAGCATATTATTAAGAAGACATTTGAAGCTGTTAAGGGCGCGCCTCATGCAGTGATCCATCTGTACAACTCCACATCTGTTGCACAGAGAGAGCAGGTATTCAGAAAAAGCAAAGAGCAGATCAAGAAGATTGCAGTCGATGGAGCAGAATTACTTCTGAAGCTGGCAAATGAGACAGATGGTAACTTTACATTTGAATATAGCCCGGAGAGTTTCTCTGGAACAGAGGTTGATTATGCGGTCGAAGTTTGTAATGCAGTCTTGGACGTATGGAAACCAAGTGCGGACAACAAGGCAATCATCAATATTCCGACAACCGTTGAAAATGCGATTCCACATGTATTTGCGTGCCAGTTAGAGTATGTAGATAAGAACCTGAAATACAGAGATAATGTTGTATTAAGTCTTCATCCACACAATGACCGTGGCTGTGGTGTTGCAACTGCGGAACTTGGAATTCTGGCAGGAGCTGACCGTATCGAAGGTACATTATTTGGAAATGGAGAGCGTACCGGTAATGTAGATATTGTGACATTAGGTTTAAATATGTTTTCTCACGGAGTAGATCCAAAGCTTGACTTTACTGATATGCACCATATTCGTGAAACTTATGAGAGACTGACAAGAATGCATGTCTATGAGCGTCAGCCATATGCAGGAGATTTGGTATTTACAGCATTTTCAGGATCACATCAGGATGCTATTGCAAAAGGAATGGCGTGGAGAGAAGAGAAGAAGTGCGATACATGGACAGTTCCATATCTGCCGATCGATCCACAGGATGTTGGAAGAAAATACGATTCAGATGTTATCCGCATCAACAGCCAGTCTGGTAAAGGCGGTGTGAACTACATTCTGAAACAGAGCCATGGAATCAATCTTCCAAAAGAGATGCGTGAGGAAGTCGGATATCTTGTGAAAGGTATTTCTGACCGTGCACATAAAGAGCTGACCCCGGAACTTGTATATCAGATTTTCTCTGATAACTACATTAATACAAAACCGGTATTCCATATTGACGAGTGTCATTTCAAACAGGTCAATGGAATTACAGCTGAGGTTACGATCAATCATGAGAAAGAGAGCCAGGTCATCACCGCAACGGGTAATGGACGTCTGGATGCGGTCAGCAATGCAATCAAACAGTATTTCAACGTCAGCTATGAACTGAGCTTTTACGAGGAACATTCTCTGACAAAAGGATCATCCTCCAAGGCTGTTGCATATGTTGGTATAATCTGCCAAGGAAAGACATTTTGGGGTGTTGGAATTGACGCCGATATTATCAAGGCATCCATTGAGGCACTCACAGTTGCAGTTAATAAGCTGGAAGAGATTGGAAATTCCAATACATGTAAAGACGCACGTATGATTGAAATTATGAATTATATTCAGGAGAACTATATTGATATTACATTAGATGACCTTGCTGAGAAGTTCTTCTTGTCTAAACCATACATTTCCAAATACATTAAGGAGAAATCCGGCGTCACATTTGGAGAACTGGTAAAGAAAATCCGTATGAAGAAAGCAAGAGCACTTCTTAAGAGCAGCAATATGACAGTGGAAAATATTGCATTATCTGTCGGATATCAGAATGTGGAGCATTTCAATCGATTGTTCAAAAAGGCATATAATATGACTCCAATTCAATTTAGAAATGAAAAATAAACAGAATTTATAGACCTATAAAAGCGGTTTTGAGCTAATTGCCCAAACCGCTTTTTGATTTTTAATAAAAGTCATAAATAATTAACAAATTTTGTCAAATCCTTAACAAATGTGCCTTGTAGGCGTTGCCATTTTTCAGTAAAAAAGTTATAATAAATTTGGCGAAATTTTGGTATAACCATATTTTAATAAAGAAAATGGAGGGCTAAATTATGGGCAACATGGCAACAGAAAATGCAGCAGGTAATCGCATTGAACAGTTACTTGATGCAGGCAGCTTTGTTGAAATCGGCGGAGCTGTAACAGCCAGAACAACAGATTTCAACATGCAGGAAAAGAAAACTCCGGCAGACGGTGTCATTACCGGTTATGGAGTGATCGATGGTAATCTGGTATATGTGTACAGCCAGGACGCTTCAGTATTGAAGGGATCAATTGGTGAGATGCATGCCAGAAAGATCGCGAACATTTATGATATGGCAATGAAGATGGGGGCTCCCGTTATTGGACTTGTAGATTGTGCAGGTCTCAGACTTCAGGAGGCAACAGACGCACTTGAGGCATTTGGAACATTATATTTAAAACAATCACTTGCATCAGGAGTAATTCCACAGATTACAGCAATTTTCGGAACCTGTGGCGGAGGCTTGTCCTTAGTACCAGCTCTTACAGATTTTACATTTATGGAAGAAAAGAATGCGAAGTTATTCGTAAATTCTCCGAATGCGATTCCAGGAAATACAGTAGATAAATGTGATACATCTTCTGCAAAATTCCAAAGTGAAAAGACAGGTCTTGTAGATGGTGTCGGAACAGAAGAAGAGATTCTTTCAGAGATTCGTACATTAGTAAGCATTTTACCATGTAATAATGAGGAAGATGCATCATACACAGAATGTTCAGATGATCTGAATCGTGCATGTTCAGAGATTGAAAATGCAACAGAAGATACAGCAATAGCCCTTGCTGAAATCGCAGATGATCATGTATTCTTTGAGACTCAGAAGAATCATGCGAAAGACATGGTAACAGGCTTTATTCGTTTGAATGGTATGACAGTTGGTGCTGTTGCAAACAGATCTAAAGTTTATGATGAGAATGCAGAAGTTGTAGAAGAGTTTGATGGAGCACTTTCTGCAAGAGGCGCAAGAAAAGCAGCCAGATTTGTAGAGTTCTGTGATGCATTTAATATTCCGGTTCTTACACTGACGAATGTATCAGGATTTGCAGCAACTATGTGTGCAGAAAGAAGCCTTGCAAAGGCAGCAGCAAAATTAACTTATGCATTTGCAAATGCAACTGTACCGAAAGTTAACGTTGTAATCGGAAAAGCATTTGGAAGTGCTTATGTGACAATGAACAGTAAATCTCTTGGTGCTGATATGGTCTATGCATGGCCGACAGCAGAAATCGGAATGATGGAAGCAGATCTTGCAGCAAAAATTATGTATGCAGATGCTGATGCTGAGACAATCAACGAGAAAGCAAAAGAATATGCCGAGCTTCAGTCCAGTCCGGTTTCCGCAGCAAGAAGAGGTTATGTAGATACAATTATCCAGCCTGCTGACACTAGAAAATATGTCATCGGAGCATTTGAGATGTTATTTACAAAAAGAGAAGAAAGCCCGATGAAAAAGCATGGAACAGTTTAGAGAGGTGAGGCAAAGTGAAGAAAAAGATTAGCTTATTGCTCTGCCTGATGATGACCGCAATCGTATGCCTGACAGGATGTGGTAAGACACAGACTACTTTGGAATATGATGAGGCAATGATCGAGCAGGAGACAGAGTTTCTGATAAACTACTGCCAGAATGTAGACAGTGATACACTGGCACAGTGGAACGACCAGAACGAATTCAGCAAAGAGTATCAGTTCATGATGTCTGGATTGAAGTTCACACCGGACAGCTTTGATGGCGCAGTTGACAGCTGGCAGGCAGGAATCAAAGAATGCGGTGAGTATGTCGGACATGGAGATTATACATTTGAAGCGAAAGATGATGAGCTGACAGTATCTGTACCGGCACAGTTCAAAGATCGTGATGCTACGATTGAATTTGTGTTTGATAAAGATTTATACCTTGAAAGTATGACAGTCAGTGCGAAGTTCTCACTTGGAGAGATTATGGAAAAGGCAGGCTTAAATACACTGCTTGGAATGGGAACTGTATTTGTAGTACTGATCTTCATTTCATTCCTGATTTCTTTGTTTAAATACATTCCGGCAATCCAGAATGCATTTGGCAAGAAAAAAGATGAGAAGAAAGAAGAAACGAAAGCGGCTGTAAGTGAGACAGTCGAAGAAGTGGATGAAACTGATGATCTGGAATTGATCGCTGTTATTTCAGCAGCAATTGCAGCAGCAGAAGAGACAACGACAGATGGATTTGTTGTCCGCAGCATTAAGCGCCGTCCGTCAAATAAATGGAATTCATAGTGAGTAATTAGGAGGATATCAGAATGAAAAATTATACAATTACAGTGAATGGTAATGTTTATGATGTAACAGTAGAAGAGACAGGAGCAGGCGCAGCACCTGCACCAGCTGCACCGAAAGCAGCACCAAAAGCAGCTCCAAAGGCAGCACCGAAAGCGGCAGCAGGAGCAGCCGGATCTATTGAAGTAAAAGCAGGAGCAGCCGGAAAAGTATTCAAACTTGACACTACTGTAGGTCAGGCAGTGAAGAAGGGTGATGCTGTTCTTACAATCGAGGCAATGAAGATGGAAATCCCAGTTGTAGCACCGGAAGATGGAACTGTAGCAAGCATCAACGTAGCTGTTGGTGATGCAATCGAATCCGGAGCAGTATTAGCAACATTGAAATAATACTGCCGACACATATACGACTGGAGGTTAAGAAATGGAATATATAACAACAACATTAGGAAACCTCGTGCATCAGACGGCGTTTTTTAGTCTTACATGGGGCAATGTGGTCATGATTGCGGTGGCTTGTTTCTTCTTGTACCTGGCAATCAGACATGGATTTGAGCCTCTGCTTCTTGTGCCAATTGCATTTGGTATGCTGCTTGTAAATATCTATCCGGATATTATGTTGCATGCAGAGGATGCATCAAATGGAACGGGTGGACTTCTCTACTATTTCTATAAGCTGGATGAGTGGTCAATTCTTCCGTCACTGATCTTCCTTGGAGTAGGTGCGATGACAGACTTTGGACCGTTGATCGCGAATCCAAAGAGTTTTCTTCTTGGAGCAGCAGCACAGTTCGGTATTTTTGCTGCATACCTTGGAGCAATGTGCATGGGATTCTCCGACAAAGCAGCGGCAGCAATCTCAATTATTGGAGGAGCAGATGGACCGACATCTATCTTCCTCGCAGGTAAATTGCAGCAGACGGCGATCATGGGACCAATTGCAGTGGCGGCCTATTCTTATATGTCACTGGTGCCGATTATTCAGCCACCGATTATGAAATTACTTACAACGGAGAAAGAACGTAAGGTCAGAATGGAACAGTTAAGACCTGTATCTAAACTCGAGAAGATTCTCTTCCCGATTATTGTTACAATTGTAGTCTGCGTCATTCTTCCAACAACAGCACCACTTGTAGGTATGTTGATGCTTGGTAACCTGTTCCGTGAGTCAGGCGTCGTTAGACAGTTGACAGAGACAGCATCCAATGCATTGATGTATATTGTAGTTATCCTGCTTGGTACATCAGTAGGAGCTACAACAAGTGCGGAAGCATTCCTGAACTTTGATACATTGAAAATCGTTGTGTTAGGTCTGATCGCATTTGCATTTGGTACAGCAGCCGGAGTTGTATTTGGTAAAATCATGTGTGCGGTTACACATGGAAAAGTAAACCCTCTGATTGGTTCAGCAGGAGTTTCCGCGGTTCCTATGGCTGCGCGTGTATCTCAGAAGGTCGGTGCAGAGGCAGATCCAACGAACTTCCTTCTGATGCATGCAATGGGACCGAACGTAGCTGGTGTTATCGGTACTGCCGTAGCTGCAGGTACATTCATGGCAATCTTTGGAGTAATGTAACAGTCAATATTGTAATTGACAATATATGGAGGAAATTATAATGGCAGAAATTGAAAAAAAACCAATTAAGATAACGGAAACAGTTCTGCGTGATGCGCATCAGTCTTTGATCGCTACTCGTATGACTACAGAGCAGATGCTTCCGATTGTGGAAAAGATGGACAAAGTTGGATATCATTCTGTAGAGTGCTGGGGTGGTGCTACATTTGATGCATCTCTTCGTTTCCTGAAAGAAGATCCATGGGACAGACTTCGCAAATTCCGTGATGGATTTAAAAATACAAAATTACAGATGTTATTCCGTGGGCAGAATATCCTTGGATATCGTCCATATGCTGATGATGTGGTAAGATATTTTGTGCAGAAATCTGTTGCAAATGGAATAGATATTATTCGTATTTTTGACTGCCTGAATGATCTTCGCAACCTTCAGACAGCAGTAGATGCAGCAAATGAGGAAAAAGCAGAGGCGCAGGTAGCTCTTTCTTATACACTTGGTGATGCTTATACACTGGATTACTGGGTAGAGACAGCGAAGAGAATTGAGGATATGGGAGCAAGTTCTATCTGTATCAAAGATATGGCCGGACTTCTTGTACCATACAAAGCAACAGAGCTTGTACAGGCATTGAAAGAAGCTGTAGATCTTCCAATTCAGCTTCATACCCACTATACGTCAGGAGAGGCGTCTATGACTTACTTAAAGGCTGTAGAGGCAGGGGTCGATGTAATTGATACTGCAATGTCACCATTTGCACTTGGAACATCACAGCCGGCTACAGAGGTTATGGTTGAGACATTTAAGGGAACTCCTTATGACAGCGGACTGGATCAGAACTTACTGGCAGAGATTGCTGATTACTTCCGACCGATTCGTGATGAGGCTCTTGAGAGTGGACTTCTGAATCCTAAGAACTTAGGTGTTAATATTAAGACACTTCTTTATCAGGTACCGGGAGGAATGTTGTCTAACCTGACTTCCCAGTTAAAAGAACAGGGAGCGGAGGATAGATTCTACGACGTACTTGAGGAGGTCCCAAGAGTTCGTAAAGATCTTGGTGAACCGCCACTTGTAACACCTTCTTCACAGATTGTAGGTACACAGGCTGTATTTAATGTGCTGATGGGAGAACGCTATAAAGTTGCAACACAGGAGACAAAAGACATCTTAAGTGGAAAATATGGTAAGACAGCAAAACCATTTAATCCAGATGTCGTAAAGAAAGTTCTTGGAGATAATCCGGAAGTTATCACTTGCCGTCCGGCAGATTTGATTCCGGATGAGCTTGACACACTCAGAAAAGAATGTGCTCAGT
>ENA-ORTY01000441-ORTY01000441.1-human-gut-metagenome-genome-assembly--contig:-NODE-441-length-56305-cov-9.811289_pt1 | contig 56305 bp, 52 predicted proteins | sample MGYA00241917_ERZ509198 | MGnify/ENA primary metagenome ERZ509198 (study PRJEB26280, sample SAMEA2338857) | human gut metagenome | biome: human gut; feature: human-associated habitat; material: faeces...
TTGCCGCCCATTACGGACTGCGTACCGTCAACGTGTTGACTGGTTTTAAGTTCATCGGCGAGCAAATCGGCAAGCTGGAACAGCTGGGGAAAGCAGACAGTTATGTGCTCGGCTTCGAAGAAAGCTATGGTTATCTGACCGGCTCCTATGTCAGAGATAAGGATGGCGTAGATGGTGCCTATATGATCTGTGAGATGTTCAGTTATTACGCTGCGCAGAGAATCAGCCTGCTTGATAAGCTGGAAGAGTTGTATAAGATATATGGTTATTGCCTGAACACTTTACACAGCTACGAATTTAACGGAAGTGCAGGTTTTACAAAATGCAGAATATCATGCAGACATTCCGCGGAAAAATCAAAGAATTCGGTGGAAAGAAGGTTGTTGAAGTACTGGATTATACGTCCGGTCTGGATGGTTTGCCGAAGTCAGATGTGCTGAAATTCTTGCTGGAAGATCATTGTTCGATCGTGGTGCGCCCGTCAGGGACAGAACCGAAGTTGAAGATGTATATCTCGGTCAGCGCAGAGAAAAGATTTATCCTAAGTACCGATAGTCTGACCTTATAAAGCAAAGAATTAGTGAAATAACAGTTGAGAATAACAAGAGGCAAGAGAAAATACTATTTTCTCTTGCCTCTTGCCATCCGTGCAGGATACCATTTTTCAAACCATGCTGTGAAAATCCCCATCAATATAGGAATCAGATTATTCACAAGGATAAGTACATTTCCAAACCCGGCTTTCTTAAACAGAAAGGTCCAGATTGCTGTCAGTACATATAGCGTGCCCCATGCCGCGGCAAGAATATAATTTGTCTTCATAAAGAGAGGGTTCTGATGCGCATTTTCACCCCCGTAATTATATTTTACATATGCAGCACATAAAGGTTCTTTTGTCAGGCATGAAAGCAGCCAGAACAATCCAAACACAAGATATCCTATATTTGTAGGAATATCGCCATTCCCGGTTACATTTGCTGCTGCGGAAAGTACAGCAACGGCTATCATAGAGAGTTGATCCCAGATCACAAATTCATGATTTCTCATAATAAACGGTATGCCTGCCACTACGATAAGAGTTATCAAAGCCCCCACTTTAGGAGCAATAGAAACAGCAATCCAAAAGACAATCCATGGTATAAGCATTGTCATCATAGAAGGATTTTTCTTCTCAATCATGTTTGGAGATTTTTTCTCAGGATTTTTGACTGTAGATGTGCTTCCAAAGAATTTATCCCAATTGATCATCAAGGAGAAATCACCGGATACCGTATACATCTGTTTCCCCAATGCCTCTGCGCCACCAATTTCTCCACGAGAAATTGCTGACCATACAGAAAAAGGTGTATCAATGCGAGTAGTTGGAGAAAGGCTTCCATCTGTAAAAATCTGGCTTCCGGTCTTGTTAAGTCGAATCTGATACGTATGATCCAAATCGGTAAAATGTATCTCAAGTACGCGTTCTTTTCCGTCATAGACGTCTTTATTGTAAAGAGCGGCCATTTGCCGGGTAAATACAAGATCCTCAGGTTCTTTCTCTCCGGTCGTTTTGTTAATACCCCAGCTGGCATCTGCCATTTTTTCAAATATATCTCTGGGATATAAAAGTGTATGGAGTACAGCATCTGTTTCTTTCGATATTGCTCCTGTCATTGCATATTCAGAGCCTGCACATTTTACTGCAGCAAGATATTCATTTGTTCTCACTGACAATTCCTTTACACGAAACAACTCTCCCTGACCGCAAAAAATGGTTGTATAATTTCCCCTGCCAAGGAAATGGTCAAACATCCGCAATACACTGTCATAATTTTCGTCTGCAGAATAAAAGCCACAGGTAGAGATTAATACGTGTCTCTTGCCTTCCATATCATATCTGGCATCATGACTGCCGCTTCCGTATCCGTCCTGCCTTGAACTCATAAAAGGAAGACTCATAGGAAGCTGACGATCAATCAAATTCTTTAACATACCGGGAACATTAAAATAGTACAGTGGAAAAGACCATAAAATTAGATCAGCACGAATCAGTTTTTTAATGACTGTTTGCATATCATCATTTATACAGCATCTCCCGGGTGTTTTCTGCCAGCATGCAAAGCATCCCTTACACGCACCTATATTCATTGAAGCTATATGCAGTTCATCAACAGATAACTCTTCTTTATTACTCGTACATCCGTTTTCCAATCCCTTAATAAAGCTGTATGCAAGCTTTAATGAATTACTCCTTTTGCCTTTTGGGCTTCCGTTGATCAGAAGTATCTTCATCTCTATGCCCTCCATTCATTTATTTCTGATAATGAAAGTGTACCCTTTCATATATGGATTGTCAACAAAACGCTGTACTAGTACAGCGAATATTAAGTAACCGCTATATTGACTTGTCTGATTTTTCATCTGCGGCGTTGTCGTCAATCGCCGTAGCCACCGCTACGCCCCATTCCTCCGCCTTGCAGATGAAGAAATCATTCGTTTCAGAGTTGACTACACATATGACACGCCTCACAAGCCGATGGCGTAGTAGCGCATCCACCCATCGCGGTCTCACGCAGCTCTGCAGGAAGCTTCTTCCCTACGGTAAACATTGTCTGGATCATTTCGTCCAGAGGAATCAGCTGAGGGATTCCGGCGAGAGCCATCTCGGCGGCAATGATCGCATTTGCAACACCGGCAGCATTTCTGTTCTGGCAAGGATATTCTACCAGACCTCCTACCGGATCACATACCAGACCAAGCATATTCATAAGGACAGTAGATGCAGCATACGTACATTCTTTTGGGGTGCCGCCCATCAGTTCCACAGCAGCAGAAGCAGCCATGGCAGAAGCAACGCCGACCTCTGCCTGACATCCGCCGACAGCACCGGCGACGGTGGCATTTCGCATTGCCAGATATCCGATTGTACTTGCATTGAAAAGCGCCTGAATGATCTGGTCATCAGAGAAGTGGTAATGCTCCTGCATTGCCAGCATCAGTCCAGGGACAATTCCGGCAGAACCGGCAGTAGGAGAGGCCACGATCAATCCCATAGAAGCGTTAGTCTCAAGTGTTGCCATGGCGTAAGTTATTGCTCTCTGAAGTAGATCACCACAAAGTCCCTGACTATTCTGAGCGTGAATACTCAGCTTTCTTGCCTCGCCTCCGATTAGACCGCCCATGGATTTTACAGGTTTTTCAATAGGAGAACGTGCGGCATCTTTCATAATCTCCAGAACCCGGCTCATTCGTTTCTTTACAGTTTCAGCGGTTGTTTCGCCAAGTTCAATTTCGCGAAGACGCATGATCTCTGAAATAGGAAGATTTTTTTCTTCACAGAGTGTTAAGAGTTCGTTTGCGTTTTTAAAGTCCATGATAAAAATCCTCCTTTCTTTATATCTGTACGATCATGACTTCATGAATATTTGGGTTTTCGCGGATAGCAGGAACGATATTCTCCGGAAGCTTACCATCAGATTCTACAATTGTGTAAGCAATATCGCCTTTTCCTTCGCGGAAGAGACGCATGAATGCAATATTGATATTTCGGTCACTCAGGCATTTGGTAATATAGGCCACAACACCCGGAGTATCCTGGTGAATAACGATGACTGCGCTGTACTCGCCAGTAAAATCTACCTGGACGTGATTGATCTCAACAATACGGACTTTTCCACCACCCAGGGATTCTCCGCGCACAGTCATTTTCTGGCCTTTTTCATTTTCCATACAGATATCTACAGTATTTGGATGAATGTCTGTTTCCTGGTCATTAGGAGTGAATGAAAACTCCAGACCTTTTTCATGGGCAATATCGAATGAGTTTCGGATACGCATATCATCCGTAGAAAATCCCATGATTCCTCCAAGTAAAGCGCGGTCTGTACCATGTCCGCGATAGGTTTTGGCAAAAGAACCATACAGAATAAAATCAGCCCTTTTTAACGGACCTTCGATCATTTTCTGGGCAAGATAAGAAATACGTGCCGCACCTGCGGTATGTGAACTTGAAGGACCGATCATGTTCGGTCCCATTACATCAAATGCACTGATAAATGACATAAGAATTATTCTCCTATAATTATGAAATAATAAGCCCTCCGGCATTAACTATATTCTAACATTCACTCATGAAATAAGCAAATTCTAATATAAACTGTTAAAGGAAAGCCTTACGTTAGTATTGTTACTGTTCGCTTTGTGCCAGTAACGTTAATATAAACAAAAATTAATGTAAAAAATAGAAAAACAGGGTTGCTTTTTCACAATAGGGCGGTTACAATAACAATGCAAATGAAACAAGACTGTTTTTATCATAAAAGAACAGTGTAAGTTTTGAGCGTTCAGGAAATCAGTTCACAGAAAGAATGAAGTTTTTCTGAACGAAAAATATAGAGAAAAGGCAGGTGGAACAGAATGGATAATTGCGATTCTCATGGGCGAAGTAGTAGCACAGGATCTGAAATAAAAAGAGTATATGAGTATTGCAGACATTCTGTTCTGCTGTAGTCATATATTACACATCTTTTTCGATTTCTTATCCTGTATTTATGAAATTCCCCGAATCATGCAATTACATATTTGAACAGTGAATAATCAGTAAGTAATACATTGGAAGTGCTTACTGTTTTATTGTACTGGAAAGTGCATAAGGAAAGTGGCAGTAACGACAGACTGCTTTCTTTTGGTGCGCAATTTATGTACAAAAACGGAGGAAAAAATGATGGAGAAAAGAGTACAGGATTATTCCAAAGAAATTCTCAAAATCATCCGCAGCAATACCTCTCCGGCTGTTATGGCAGGAAGACTGCAGGATTATCATGAGAATGACCTGGCAGATGTACTGCCAATGCTGACTGTACAGGAAAGGTGCAAACTGTACCGTATTCTGGATACAGATGTGCTCTCTGATATTTTTGAGTACACAGAAGAAGAGAACGCAGCAGAGTATCTGAACGAAATGGATGTAAAAAAGGCGGCAGCCATTTTATCCAGAATGGAGACAGATGCCCTGGCAGATGTATTAAATAAACTTGAGAAAACAAAAAAGAAAATACTGATCGATCTGTTAGAACCTGAGGTTCGGCGCGATGTGGAGATGATCGCATCTTTTGATGAAGATGAGATCGGAAGCCGTATGACTACAAATTTTATTGTGATCACAGATAAGCTCACCGTAAAGCAGGCTATGAGCAGCCTGATTTCACAGGCAGCGAAGAACGATAATATTTCTACGATTTTCGTAGTGACAGAGCAGCAGAAATTCTACGGTGCGATTGACCTGAAGGAATTGATTATTGCCAGACAGGATGATCTGCTCGAGAATCTGGTCGTGACATCATATCCGTATGTGTATGCGGAGGAGAATATTGATGACTGTATTGAAGAACTGAAGGATTATTCAGAAGATTCTGTTCCGGTACTGGATAATGATAACCAGCTTCTGGGTGTTATCACATCTGCGAGCATCATTGATCTGGTTGATGACGAGATGGGAGATGACTATGCGAAGCTGGCTGGTCTGACTGCCGAAGAAGATTTAAAAGAACCTCTGAAAGAGAGTATGAAGAAACGTATGCCATGGCTGATCATTCTGTTAGGTCTTGGAATGGTCGTATCTTCTGTTGTAGGTCTCTTTGAGCAGGTAGTAACGGCACTTCCGATTGTGATGTGTTTCCAGTCCCTCATCCTGGACATGGCGGGAAATGTAGGTACACAGTCTCTGGCTGTAACGATCCGTGTGCTGATGGATGAATCACTTACAGGGAAACAGAAACTGGAACTTGTATGGAAAGAAATGCGAATCGGCTTGTGCAACGGCAGCCTTCTGGGATTTTTCTCTTTCGTATTGATTGGGTTGTATATTTATCTGTTTAAGGGAAAAACATTGCTGTTTTCTTACGCAGTGTCAGGCTGTATCGGTGTGGCACTTTTACTGGCAATGCTGATTTCCAGTGCAGTGGGAACCTGCATTCCGCTGTTTTTTAAGAAAATTAATATTGACCCGGCAGTAGCTTCCGGTCCGCTGATTACAACGGTGAACGACTTGGTTGCGGTAATCACATACTATGGTCTCAGCTGGATTTTTTTACTGGAAATGTTGCATCTGGCGGGATAATAAAACTGTAAAAAATGGGCTGTCTATTTCTCGACAGCCCATTTTTATGTACGTCTGGAAACGTACAATTGTAATCTCTTAAATAAATTTTGGCTTTAAAAGAGTTGCTTCAGAAATAATCTGAAGTGAAGTCTCAGGTTAGTTTTATGCAGAGGCTTTGGAAAGTTTCTGCTTCTTAAATGTCTGGATTCCTTCAGCTACAAGGAAGAGAGCCAGAATAGCCATCGCTGCCGCAAAGATAAGCTGGAACCAGTCACCCCAGAGAGCCTGTCCTGCACCGATCATAACGATCTTATTTTTTACAGTGATAAGCAGGCTGCAGAGTGTTGCTGCAAGCATAAATACCATTGGGACATAGAACATTTTATTGTTCTTTCCTGCCTGTCCAAGCCATGCGCAGACGGCCATGAGAGCGATACCTGCTGCAAATGCTGCCGGAGGACCACCGAAAGCTCCGCCTGTATATTTATCAAATACCATACCAACTGCGATCAGAGCTACGATACCAAGTGCAGATTCAATCAGCATGGAACCGTAGGCGATAGGTTTTGCATTTTTTTATATTATCTAAATTAATAGGGTTTTTATGAATGATGAATGAAGGGATTGTTTTATGAAAATAATTGGAATTGATATTGGAACAACAACAATCAGCGGTGTTGTTCTGGAGAATAAAGTAGAAGGTCAAATAACAACTAAAGCAGAAGAAAAATTGGAAATTGTTGAGGCAAAGACTATAGAAAATGGCTGTTTTATCCCAACAGAACACGAATGGGAACGAATACAGGATGCAGAACAGATAGTAAAAAAGGCTCAGAATTTAACAGACTATTTTTTAGATAAATATCAGGATGTCGAGAGAATCGGACTTACCGGGCAGATGCATGGAATTGTGTACATTGATAAGAATGGAAAATGTGTCAGTCCGTTGTATACATGGCAGGATGAACGAGGGAATCTTTATAGCGAAAATGGAGATTCTTGTGGTGAAAAAGAAAATGCTTATGATGAAATCGGAGAAGAGAAAATAAATGAAGTTAAAATAAAGAAAACCAAAGGAATATCTCTGATAGAGGAAATCCAACAAAAGTGTAAGTTAAAAACAGCATCTGGATATGGTCTGGTTACGCACATTTACAATATGAGACATAGCTTGATTCCGAAATCAGCGACAAGTTTCTGTACGATTATGGATTATCTTGGAATGTGCCTGACAGGACGACAAGTACCGCTTGTGCATGTCAGCAACGCTGCAAGCTTCGGCTTCTTTAACGGACGTAAGATGTGTTTTGAAACAGAAAAACTAAATGAAATGGGAATTGAAGAAAAGTGGCTGCCAGAGATTTGCACTGATGTGAAAAAACTGGGTACATATCGAAACTGTACAGTGACAGCCGCAATAGGCGATAATCAGGCAAGCTTCCTCGGTTCAGTAGGAAATAAGAGTAATACCTTACTTGTAAACATGGGAACAGGTGGACAGATTTCCATTCTTTCTGATTGGTATTTTGAAAAAGATGGAATCGAAGCAAGACCTTTTCTGAATGGAAAATATCTGCTGGCTGGTGCGTCTTTATGTGGTGGAAAAGCATATGCGTTACTTGAAAACTTTTTCAGAAAATTTGTAAAAGAAGCAACAGGGCAGGATAAGCCATTATACAAAATAATGGAAACAATGGCGGAAAAAGGAAAAGAATTTGATGCCAGACAGCTAGAGAACAGAAGACTTAAAATAGAAACCACATTCGATGGCACAAGAGTCAGCCCGGAACTTGGCGGCAGTATTACGAATCTGTTCTCTGATAACTTCACACCGGAAAGCTTCACCTATGGAGTTCTGGAGGGAATGAGCAGAGAACTTTACAATATGTATCAGACCATTCACAACGGAACTGATATCGAAGTAAAACATATAACAGGCTCAGGAAACGGCCTCAGAAAAAATAAAGTACTCTGTGAAATTGTTGAGGAAATGTTTGGAGCAGAACTTGTTCTAGCGGAATACGAAGAGGAAGCGGCAGTGGGTGCTGCAATAAGTGGAAGTATCAGCAATGTTAACACTTGTAAAAATTGCTAATAAATCAAAGGAGAAATTCCATGAATAAGAAAAAACTTGCATTTATCTGTGTTCACAATTCCTGCCGAAGCCAGATTGCAGAAGCACTTGGGAAAAAACTTGCAGGAGATGTGTTTGAATGCTATTCCGCAGGAACGGAAACAAAGCCCCAGATCAATCAGGATGCGGTGCGCCTGATGAAAGAACTGTACGATATTGATATGGAACAGACACAGTACAGTAAAACATTTGATAAGATACCTGTTCCGGATATTGCTGTCTCGATGGGCTGTGATGTAGGGTGCCCGTATATCGGCAGAGCTTTCGATGAAAACTGGGGACTGCAGGATCCGACAGGTCAGAGTGATGAAGTATTCATCAGCGTAATACGAGAGATTGAGCGAAATATTATCCGACTTGTGGATAAAGAAAAATAATAAAACGTAGTGTATAGGAAAACTTTGGCAGATATGAGGAAAGAAATATGAGGAAAGAATCCAACTATGAGATTATGAAACATCAAATGCAAGATGTATTTGCACAAGGAAATCTTGCACTGGCAGCAGAAAAATGGCATCTTGATATAAATGATGAAGTTATTTATGTTCGTTTTATTGCAAGAGATTACACCATTAATGTAAAAAGCGGGCTTATCCTGCGTGCAGACAATGGCATCGAAGCAGATTACAATGAAGCAATGACACTGTATGATATTCTTTCTCGTGAGTCTGCAGTAACATTTGAAAAATTTGTTTCGATTGATTTCTTTAGCGGTTTAAAAAAGTACATCTGGAGGAAGTAGCATTTTTGACAGCGCAAAAGCTGCATTTGATCATCAGGAGACCAAGCTTGCACGCGCATGCGAGAAGCTTGGGGATGTGCCCTTTGGTAAGTCGGATGTAGGATTGTTTGGAGGACTTTGCGGTTCACTCAACAATATTTTCGTTCATATGTCAGGGCAAAACATAGGAAATGACATGCGGAAGGATTGTTTTCGTAAAATAATGAGATTTTCATTCCCTCAGATGAACTATTTTGGAAGCGGTTCTCTTGTGACGCGGGTGACAAATGATATTACACAGGTACAAAATTTCGTATCGCAGTTTGTCAGAGGAATGATTAGAACAATGATGCTTACATTCGGAAGTATATTCTGCATGTGGCGCCTGAATTCCAGATTTGGGCTGATTGTGTTGTGTGCGTTTCCTTTTCTTGTAGGTACGCTTATCATATGTCTGTGTAAGGCAAATCCTTTGTTTCGCAACTACAGGGAAAGTTGGATGATATCAATGCAATCATGCAGGAGGATATTTCAGGTATTAGAATTATTAAGGCATGTGTGCGTGAAATATATGAGAAGGCACGTTTTGGAAAAGCCAATGACGAACTTATAAAGACACAGTTGCAGACCCTTGTGATTTTTGCGTTCATGAACCCAATTGTGAATGCAATCATGTATATTCTCAGATACCATACGCAGTAATCTGAAATATGGCAACGAAAGTGCTACGGAGGCTCAACTGGAAAAGGCTGTAGAGATGAGTCGATGCCTGGATATGGTAAAACGTCTTCCGCAAGGATATGACACTGTATTATATGGCGCGGGAGATAATATCAGTCAGGGACAACGTCAGCTTTTTGCGATAGCCCGTGCATTTGTTGCGGATCCTAAGATACTGATTCTGGACGAGGCGACATCTAATGTAGATACACGCACAGAGAAAAAATTCAGATAGCTATGCAGGGGCGCACAAGTATTGTAATTGCCCACCGTCTGTCCACAATCAGAGATTCAGACATGATTGTTGTAATGGATCATGGTGAAATAGTCGAATGTGGAACACACGAAGAACTACTGGAGAGAAAGGGTAAATATCATGAACTTTATATGACACAATATGCCGGTTTCTCCATTTAGAATCTTGCGAAACCTATCCAAATCGACAAGATGCTGAAGAGGATTAGAAAAGTACTGAAAGATTAAAAGAGAAAAATTGCAGGTGGACAAGTAATTTTTAATAAACCTTCCCATAGTCATAGTTTCTGATAAACTCAAGCACTTTTCTGACTGCCGGGGCCAAATCATGCATATCCCGGACACATGCGCCAATGACACGTTCTTCCGCTGGTGAGATGGGTAGCATTTTTACTTCATTTTCAAAACCATACATGGTCAGAAGCGGCATGATTGCAAAGCCAAATCCGGCTTTGACCATTTCAACCGTTGTTTTATCATCTACCACATGGCATACGGTGCGGACATCGAGATTCAGTTTGTCTATAATACGACTGGCATCCGCATCGCAGGATTCACGCTGCATGATAAAGCGTACATCTGCAAGACTTTCAAGTGAAATTTCAGAATCAGATGCAGTTTTAGTCCCTTTGCGTAAAATGCACATCAGCGGATCAGCGAAAATCCGATAAAAAGGAAAATGCGGGTTCACTGTCTCAGACAGGAAACCGATGTCAACCACTCCGGTTTTCAGCCAATCAATGATATTTTCGTAAGACCCCTGATAGATTTCAAAAGTAATGTTGGGATATTGTGCCTTGAAGCCGTAGATCAGATCAGGCAGATATCTGCACATGGAATTAAAAATTCCAAGACGGACATGACCTTTCTCAAGACCATTCAAATCTGACAAATATTGAAACAGCATATCTTCTTTTTGGATTATGGAGGAAACCAGTGGCAAAATACTTTCACCAGTGGTGGTCAAAGTGACACCGCGTCGGTTTCGAATAAATAAAGTGCCCCCAAATTCCTGTTCCATCTGCTTTATAATATGGCTGATCGCGGGAGGTGTAACATTATGAAGCTCCGCTGCTTTTTGAAAGCTGTTGTATTGAACTATCGTAAGAAATACACGGTAATTGAAAGTGTCCATGACTTATCCCTTTCGCATTATAAGATGATATTAGAATCAAAAGCTTTTTACTCCTAACTTTTGACTCTGGTATTATAAGATAAAAAAAAATAAAGTATAAAATAAATAACTTTATATTTATTTATTACTATTTTAAGGTTATGATTGGTATACGTCAAGTTAAGTAATGAAATGGGGAAAAGTAAATGAAGAAAAAAAGTAGTTTTACAGGGCAGCTCGGATTTGTTTTTGCGGCGGCTGGGAGTGCAGTTGGAGTGGGCAATCTCTGGAGATTTCCTTTTCTGGCAGCAAAGGATGGCGGCGGTGTTTTTCTGCTGATTTATCTGGTGTTGATTTTTACGGTCGGCTTTGTGCTGTTGACCACCGATATCGCCATTGGACGCAGAACTGGTAAGAGTGCGATTTATGCCTATGAAAGTATGAATCGGAAATGGAAATTTCTTGGTGTGATCACCTTCTTTGTACCTGTTCTGATTATGACATACTATGCCGTAATCGGCGGCTGGATACTCAAATATATCTTGCTGTTTGCAACCGGAAATGTGGAAACAGCAGCACAGGACAACTGTTTCACATCATTTATCACAGAACCTGGTTCTGTGTGGTATGGATTAATTTTTATGTTGATTACGTCCTTTATTGTATATAACGGTGTGGAAAAAGGAATTGAACGTGTGTCCAAAACTATGATGCCGATACTGTTAGTGATTGTGGTTGGAATCGCTATTTACTCCCTGACACTAAAAAGTACAGCGGATGATGGAAGTATCCGAACAGGTATGCAGGGATTAAAGGTCTATCTGACTCCGAATTGGTCTGGCATGACGGTATCAAGATTTCTGCAGATTGCATTGGATGCGATGAGCCAGTTGTTCTTCTCATTGAGCGTATCAATGGGAATTATGATTACTTATGGTTCTTATGTAAAACCGGAGGTTGATCTGGGAAAATCCGTATCAATGATCGAAGTTATGGATACTGGTGTTGCACTTCTGGCGGGAGTTATGATTATTCCGGCTGTATATGTATTTTTTGGCGTGGACGGAATGGCAGCAGGTCCTGGACTGATGTTTATTTCTTTGCCAAAGGTGTTTTATCGAATGGGTGTTGCGGGAAGAATCATAGGTCTTCTTTTCTTTGTCCTTGCAGCTTTTGCGGCACTGACTTCCTGTATTTCGGTTCTGGAATCCATTACCGCTAACTGTATGGAGATTTTCCATACAGAACGTAAAAAAACAACGGGAGTTCTGTCCATTATTTATCTGGTTGCAACTGCTGTTATTGCACTGGGTTATAGCGTTTTCTATGTTGAGGTTATGCTGCCAAACGGAAGCATCGGACAGCTGCTGGATATTATGGACTACATCAGCAACAGTTTTATGATGCCTTTCATTGCACTGTTGTCGGCTATTTTTATCGGCTGGGTTATGAAACCAAACTGGATCGTGGAAGAAATGGAGCGAGGTGGAAAACACTTCGGGCGAAAGAAACTGTATATAGTTATGATCAAATATCTGATGCCAATTATTATGCTGGTACTGTTCTTACAATCTACAGGTATCCTGAATAAAGTTTGATTATAGGACTAAAAAAAGGCGGTTCTTTTTCGTATCAGATTGATTGGATTAGTGAAAATGTGAACAAAAAAACGGGGAATAGTATGAGTCTGGCAAGGTCAATACTTGACAAAAAAAGAGACATAACAGATAATTGCTATAGTTAAAAAAGAAAGCAGTAAAACAAATTACAGATATTTTTTGATAAATATCCCCGTAAACAGGAGGTCGGATATGAAACAGTGTATGGATACTGATAATTTACACCGCAGATTAAAGAAAATCATCGGACAGGTACAGGCAATTGACCGTATGATTGATGAGGATATTCCATGTGAAGATGTCCTTTCACAGATCAATGCAGCGAAATCTGCATTACATGGATGTGGAAAAGTAGTTCTGGAAGGACATATCAAGCATTGTGTCCGCGATGGCATTGAATTTTCTGGCAATCGTTCTTGCTATCACGGGAATTCTGAACCCTGTAGTTGGAGCACTGGTACACAATGCCGGTTCAGTACTTGTAATTATTAATTCGGCACTCCTGTTAAAATGGAAGTAAATTTTTATGTTCTTTGCGGCTGATCAGATGATAAGTGACATTGGTTTCCGGGTCTGTCAGTGGAATTACTTTTCGGTTAAATTACAGAATATTTATTGCGTATCCCTGCTCTAAGGATTAAACTTGTAAAGTAATAAATGAAAAAATAAAATTAACTGGAGAAATAACAAATGGAATACATAGATATTGTAGATGAACAGGGAAATCCAACAGGGGAAAAAGTTGAGCGTTCGATTGCTCATTCACAGGGAATCCGCCACAGGACAGCACATATCTGGATCGTGCGGAAAGTAAATGGCAGATATCAGGTTCTTATGCAGAAAAGGGCTATGAATAAAGAATCCTTTCCGGGAATGTTTGATACCTCATCAGCGGGACATATCCAGGCAGGTGATGAGCCTCTGGAATCGGCATTACGTGAGTTTCACGAGGAACTGGGAATCCGTGCACAGCCGCAGGAACTGGAATTTGCCGGAAATTTTCGTATATCCTATGAGAAAGAATTCTACGGAAAAATGTTCCGGGATAATGAAATCGCTTTTGTGTATATTTACAGTCAGCCTGTAGATGAGACAAAGCTGGTTCTCCAGAAAGAAGAAGTGGAAACCGTAGAATGGTTTGACCTGGAAGAAGCATATGCAAACTGTAAAAAACGCGATCCGAGATTCTGCGCACCAACAGGCGGGATAGAAATTGTGATAAAAGAATTGGCAGGTAGAAGATGATCACATATGAATATGGAAATCCAGAAGCAGATACTGTTCTGATTCAGCCAACGGGTGAACATGAAATGGCAAGTCTTGAGAATGAGGTCAGAGAAATTGAAAAAAGGACTTCTAAGGAATTCAGATTTATTGCGACAAAGGTAGAAAACTGGAATGATGATCTGTCTCCATGGAAAGCACCGGCGGTATTTAAGACGGAGGATTTTTGTGGTGGTGCGTCAAAGACGTTAGAGAATATTATCGCACTTTGCGCAGATAAAAACAGAAAATATTATATAGGTGGATATTCCCTTGCAGGATTATTTGCGTTATGGGCAGCCTGCCAGACAGATATATTCTCAGGTGTTGCAGCAGCATCCCCATCTGTATGGTTTCCTGGCTTCATTGACTATATGAAGACATATAAGATGAAAAGTCAGAACGTTTATTTAAGTCTCGGAGATAGAGAAGAAAAGACAAGAAATCCTGTTATGGCACAAATCGGTAATTGCATCAAAGAGGAATATCGCTGTTTGCTGGAAAATGGAATTAATTGTATACTGGAATGGAATAAAGGAAACCACTTTAAAGAAGCAGATATAAGAACTGCGAAAGCATTTGCATGGATATTAAATAATGATTCGTCAGGCGAACGGACAACAAGGCTGAGTAATTTGTAGAGACAAAAATAAATTTACAGAACGGGAAGTCAGAGATGCAACGGTAGGTTGTGTTTCTGGCTTTTTTTGTTTATATGTTATACAGTATACGATTTCTTGATTTATAAGAACAGGATTGAGATGTTTATAATTTTAAAAAATGTTAAAAAATAAACAAATAATACATGGAAAATATTGGCACAATAGCAGACATATGATAGAAAAATAGCAGATATATGATAATAATATAGAGTAAATGACAAAAAATATCAAATATTAAAATAATTCAAAATACTATTGCGTTATAAAATTAACAATGATATAATGCGAACTGACAGAAGAGGTGAGTGCCTTCTGCAGCAGCATGTAAACTGGCATAATTTTAAAGGAGAGAACAGCAATGGCAAGATTTACATTACCAAGAGACATTTATCATGGAAAAGGATGTCTGGCAGAACTGAAAAATTTAAAAGGAAAGAAGGCAGTCCTTGTTGTTGGCGGTGGTTCCATGAAACGTCAGGGATTTTTGGATAAAGCAGTCAACTATTTAAAAGAAGGCGGAATGGAAGTTCAGCTGATTGAAGGCGTTGAACCAGATCCATCAGTAGAAACGGTTATGAAAGGTGCAAAAGTGATGCAGGAATTTCAGCCGGATTGGATCGTTGCTATGGGCGGTGGATCACCAATTGATGCAGCGAAAGCAATGTGGACATTTTATGAATATCCGGATACAAAATTTGAAGATCTTATTACACCTTTTGGATTCCCGGAATTAAGACAGAAAGCCAGATTTGCGGCAATTCCATCCACATCAGGAACAGCTACAGAAGTTACGGCTTTCTCTGTAATTACTGATTATAATACAGGAATTAAATATCCTCTGGCAGATTTTAATATCACACCAGATGTGGCAATTGTTGATCCGAAACTGGTAGAAGGACTTCCGGTTAAACAGGTAGCGTATACCGGAATGGATGCATTAACACATGCAATTGAAGCATATGTTTCTACTTTACACTGTCCATATACAGATCCGCTTGCATTGCAGGCAATCGAGATGGTGCTGACATATCTTCCGGCATCTTATAATAAAAATATGGAAGCACGTGAGCAGATGCACTATGCACAGTGTCTGGCAGGAATGGCATTTTCCAATGCACTGCTTGGTATTGTTCATTCAATGGCTCACAAAACAGGAGCTGCATTTTCTACAGGTCATATTCCACATGGATGTGCAAATGCAATCTATCTTCCATATGTAATTAAATATAATGCGAAAGATCCTGTAGCGGCAGAGCGTTATGCAGAAATCGCAAGAAGAATGGGACTGGAAGGAACATGCCAGAAGGCATTGATCAACAGTCTCTGTGAAAAAATTGATGAATTCAATGTAAGATTAAATATCCCAAAAACATTAAAAGATTTTGGAATTCAGGAAGATGAGTTCAAGGAAAAAGTTGCAAAGATTGCAGAACTTGCAGTAGGTGATGCATGCACCGGCTCAAATCCAAGAGCAATCGATCCGGCAAATATGGAAAAACTCCTGACATGCACATATTATGGAACAGAAGTTGATTTCTGATAAAGGATTAAATAAATAATCGTGGTTAAATCGGAAACGAAATAGGGTTTAGCCAAAAAGGAACATATGTATTTTCTTTTCCCCTTGCTTTAATTATAAAAAGCAAGGGGAATTTTTATACCTTGCCTCAGAATAAGAATGTGTTATATAATAATACGAATATATCATAAGAAAATTAACAGGAGGGCCTTTGATATGGATATTTCTGAATTTATAGAAGTAGCAAAGAATCTTAACGTTCTTGGAATTAAAATTACAAAAGACGGAGAACTGGCAGCAGAGTGGCACAGTGAGCCTGAATGCAGGAGAAATATCTATTCTGCAACGAAAAGCTTTACATCCTGTGCAGTTGGTTTTGCTGTTCAGGAAGGTTTGATTGATCTGAATGAAAAGCTTACAGAAGCATTTTCAGGAGATATGCCGGAGAATATTGATGATAACCTGAAATCTGCAACAGTCCGGGATTTACTGACCATGTGCCTGGGACAGGAAAAAGGAAATCTTATGGGAGAACAGCGCCCGTTATATAAGGAAGATGACTGGGTAAAGATGTCTCTGGCTGTTCCTTTTAAATATAGGCCAGGAACACATTTTGTATATAATAATGTTGGTCCGTATCTGGCTGGAATTCTTGTACAGAGACGGTCCGGATGTGATCTTGTTTCCTATCTCACACCCAGATTGTTTTCACATCTTGGGATAAAACGCCCGACATGGGAAACAGATCCTCTTGGTAATAGCTTTGGAGCAGGTGGATTATTCCTTACCCTTTCTGAACTTCACAAATTTGGTCTTTTCTATCTTAATGAAGGCAGATGGAATGGCAGACAGATACTGTCTGAACAGTGGATAAAAGAAAGCACAAAAGCTGCTGATGTGGATCATTATGGATATCTGTTCTGGCGCGGAGAATACAATTCATACAGAGCAGATGGAAAATATTGCCAGATTTCCATGGTTCTTCCGGATAAAAATGCAGTTGTCACATTTGTATCGGAATGCCGCAGAGGAAAAGAACTTATGCGCGCAGTTTATGATCTTATTTGCACAAAATTATAAGGGGAGAAATATTATGACTCAAAAAGAACGTATGGAACAGGGAATCATTTATGATCCGGGTGCATCAGAAATTGCAGATGAGCAGGCTGTTTATATGGAAAGACTGGGAGAATTTAAAATAAACCAGAAAGAGAGCCTACATTAATGGATTTAAAACAGTTACAGTATTTGGTGGTATGTGCGCAGACCGGGTCGTTCAGTGAGGCGGCAAAAAATCTATATTCAACACAGCCGAGTGTCAGCAAAGTGATCAAGGGACTGGAAGATACGCTGGGAATGCAGCTTTTTGAACGGCTTCCGAGAGGAATCAGACTAACAGTACAGGGGCACAAGATTTATGAATATGCGTCTAAAATTATAAATGAAGTAAATGTTCTGGAAAATATGGCTTCCAGCGGAATGACAAAATGGATCCGGATATCTTTAAATCCTAGTTCCTGGTTTGCCAATCAGTTTGTAGACTTTTATAATGAAACTTATGAAAAAAATTACCATTTCCAGGTGACAACAGCAGGCGTACAAAGCGTAATGGAAAGAGTACGGGATTATATGGATGACATTGGTTTTGTATATATCCTCAGTCAGCAGAAGGAAAATTTTTTGTATGAACTGTCAAAAAACAAAATGCATTTCGAACCTATCTATGAAACAGATGTAATGTTGTATCCGGGACAGCTGACAGAGCTTTACAATTCCGGCAAAGAGAGGGCAGAACTGGAAGACCTGGAAGGAATCCGTTTTATACAGAATTATCAGGATGAATTTTTTGACATCGGTGCTGTAAAAGAGGATGCATTCCAATGGAAGGACATTGATATTTCCGTGCTGACCAACAGTGATTATATTATGGAAAAAATGCTGAAGAACAGTAAGGTGGCAAATATAAGCGGAAGTTACCTGTCAGAAAACAAAGAAGGAACTACACCGGGAATCCCTCTGGATCTTGGAGACAGTAAAGTGATTTTTGGTTTTATACTCCACAAAGGAGAAGAAATGGATGAGAGTGTGGCTGAACTTGTGGAGTTTTTAAAGAGCAGACTGCCGAAGCATTAATAAAAATTGTAGTTGACTTTTTAACTTATTTTGCATATACAAATAGTAGCTAAGAAATGAAGTGAAATTCCATGAAGCGAAATGAAAGCCCTCAGAGTTGCCGCTCTGAGGGCTTTCTTGCTCGTTGCGGTGAGCTGTTCCGTTTAGACTGGTGCTGTCTAATGTCTACTGTCCAGCTATTTACCTATTCCAAAAATAAAGACAGATATTCAAATTAAGAATAGCTCATAACCCCCAGGGTGGGTTGTGGGCTATTTTTGTTTTTGTTAAACTGAATGGTGGCTAATTAAGAGTACAATTTTGAAAAATTATAAAATGGAGATACTCAAATGAAAAAATATGCATTCAGACGACTGCTTCAGCTGATTCCCATTTTGTTTGCGATTACTTTTCTTTCCTATGGCATGATGCGGATTGCCGGAAGCGATGTGGTAACACAAAAAATGGAAAATACAGGACAGATTGTATCAGAAGATAGGTTAAATGCAGCCAGAGAACAGCTGGGACTGGATAAACCATTTCTGACCCAGTATTTTGTGTGGCTTGGAAAACTGCTTCATGGAGATATGGGAAACAGCTATGTATCCAGTCTTCCGGTTTTTGATACGTTCATATCGAAGCTTCCGGCAACGCTGCTTCTTACAGTGACATCTATTTTGCTGACCATCATCATATCAATCCCTTTGGGGATTCTGTCAGCAGTGAAACAGAATACGATTATGGATTATCTGATCCGCTTATGCAGCTTTATAGGAAACAGTCTTCCTAATTTTTTTGTATCATTGCTGTTGATGTATTTTCTTGCGATCAGGCTGAGGATTTTTCCGGTTATAGCCAAAGAAGTAAGCTTAAAGAGTGTGGCAATGCCGGCAATCACTCTGGCAATTGCCATGTCAGCCAAGTATCTCCGCCAGGTCCGTGCAACTGTGCTGGATGAATTAAGCAAAGACTATGTGGCAGGAGCGAAAGCAAGGGGAGTAAAGTTTTCTGTTACTCTTTGGAAAAGCATTATGAAGGCTTCGCTGGTAACCATCATTACCTTGCTGATGCTGTCAGTGGGAAATCTGCTGGGAGGAACTGCGATCGTAGAATCGATCTTTATGTGGGATGGAGTTGGAAAGATGGCAGTAGATGCCATTTCCATGCGTGATTATCCTATTATTCAGGCATATGTTATGTGGATGGCAATCATCTATGTTGTGGTAAATCTGCTTACAGATCTGTCATACCGGTTCATGGATCCAAGAATCCGTCTGGGAGGTGTGAAACAATGAGTGAAAAGCAGAATAAAAATGTGACAGTGCGTGTACAGAAGATTAAGAAAAACCATATAAAACAAAAGCTGGTCTTTTTTCTTATTCTGGCAATAGGGCTTGTAATACTTGCAGTTTTTTCAGAGCATCTCTGTCCATATGACCCTTATGCACAGGATCTGACAAGTGCGCTTCAGCCCCCCAGTCTTCAGCATCCTATGGGAACGGATACATATGGAAGAGATATGCTGTCCAGAGTTATAAGTGGTGCAAGAGCCAGTATTTTCTCCACCTTTATCCTGGTTGCGGTGATCTCTGTGTTAGGAACAGCTGTGGGTGTATGCTGCGGATATTTTGGCGGAGCTGCAGATGCTGTTATGATGAGGATTTCAGATGTATGTCTTGCTTTCCCTGGGCTTGTATTTGCCATGGCGATTGCGGCTATTCTTGGGGGAGGCATTCAGAATGCTGTTATAGCACTGGCAGTAGTAAGCTGGCCGAAATATTCACGTATTGCCAGAGGGCAGACTCTGGCATTAAAAGAGGAACCCTATATTCATGCTGCAATACTGGCAGGTGACAGCTCAGGTCAGATTATGCTCAGGCATATTCTTCCAAATATGCTGGGGCCTGTTCTGATAACAGCCATGCTTGATATCGGTACCATGATGATGGAGCTTGCAGGTCTGTCATTTCTTGGACTGGGAGCACAGATTCCCATGGCTGAGTGGGGAAGTATGATGAGCGGCGGACGAAGTATGATCCAGACATATCCATGGGTAGTATTATCACCTGGAATTGCAATTTTTATATCTGTGGCAATTTTCAATCTGTTAGGTGATACATTCCGTGACTATCTGGATCCGAAGAACAGTCGTTTATGATAAGTAATATTGAAAACATAAGGAGGAAAGAAAATGAGAGCAAAGAAATTTCTGGCAATGGCAATTGCCCTGGGGCTGGCTGTAGGAGTGACAGCTATGCCAATACTGGCAGCAGACAAAAAGACATTTGTATTTGGTGATACCACCTTTAATGCGGAAAATGAAGAGGCAGATATTAATCCACAAAATACATATGCAGGATGGGCGTGTATCCGTTATGGAGTAGGGGAAACTCTTTTCCGTTATTCCGATACCATGGAAATAGAGCCATGGATCGCAAAAGAGTACGAAAATATTGACGAGCTGACCTGGAAGATCACACTGAATGACGGAGTTGTGTTCTCCAATGGACGTGCCTGTGACGGAGAGGCAGTAAAGGAAAGCCTGGAGGCTCTGGTTGCCAATCATGAGCGTGCAGCAGGAGATCTCTGCATTGATACTATCGAGGCTGACGGAAATACTGTTACCATAAAGACTACAGAACCGAAGCCTGCACTTATCAATTATCTCAGTGATCCTTATGGATGCATTATTGATATGCAGGCAGGTGTCAGTGATGATGGGATTGTAATCGGTACAGGTCCTTATGTGGCAACTGAACTGGTGACAGATGATCATGTTAATCTTGTAAAGAATGAAAACTACTGGAACGGAGATGTAAATGTGGATGAGATCACTGTCCGCACAATCTCTGACGGTGATACACTGGCAATGGCTCTTCAGGCAGGGGAGATCAATGCTGCCTATGGTATGGCATATGCAAGCTATCCCTTATTTGAAAATGATGATTTTACATTTACCAGCACAGCTACAAGCCGTGCATTCTATGCGTGGATGAACTTTGAAAGTCCTGTAACATCTGACCCTGCAGTGCGTAAAGCAATTGCCATGGGTATTGATAAGGACAGTTTTGTGTCTGTGCTCCTGAACGGATATGGATATCCTGCAGTCGGTGTTTTCCCGGATACGTTCTCTTTTGGCGGACAGAATCTGACAACAGAGAGCTATGATCCTGATGGGGCGAAAAAGGTTTTGGAAGAAGCAGGATGGGTGGATTCCGATGGTGACGGTATCCGGGAAAAAGACGGACAGAAACTGGAGATCCGCTGGCTTACTTATCCCAGCCGTCAGGAGCTTCCGCTTCTTGCAGAGTCTGCACAGGCAACCTTAAAAGAAATTGGTATGGATGTTCAGGTGAATTGTACCTCTGATAATAATACTATCCGTAAAGACCCTACATTATGGGATGTATATGCAAGTGCCATGGTAACTGCACCTACAGGAGATCCGGAGTATTTCTTTACTTCCTGTACACTGGATGAATCTGCAAGCAATAACGGACATTATCACAGTGATAAACTGGAAGATCTGGAAAAACAGATGAAGCAAGAATTCGATGCAGATAAGCGTTCAGATCTGGCAATTCAGATGCAGCAGACAATCCTGGATGATAATGCCTATGTATTCTGCTCTCACCTGAGAATGAGTATGATCATGCAGTCTAATGTAACAGGACTGACTGCACATCCATGTGATTATTATGAACTGACAGCAGATCTGGACATCAACTAAATTGTAACAATAAATGAAGAATATTTGAACGATGATATTTCAGGGGCAAAAGGTATTTTGCCCCTGATTTGGTAAGGATTAGCAAGGATGGTTTACAGAAATGGATAGAAAAATACTGACCTACGATTCCGTAGAGATATCATTTGGCGGGAAAGCGGTGGTTCATGATGTGAGCTTCTCCCTTGAGCATGGAGAGATACTTGGCCTTGTGGGAGAATCCGGCAGTGGGAAAAGCACTCTGATCAAAGCCGCAATGGGACTTCTGGGACAGGATGGTCTTGTGACAAGAGGAGATATCCGATATATGGATCAGAATATTCTAGATATATCGGAGAAAGAAAAAAGAAAGATCAGAGGTGCAGGAATTGGCATGATCTTTCAGGATGCAGGTGCTTCCCTGTGCCCGATCCGCACCATCGGAGAACAGATTTATGAAAGTATGCGTGCACATACGAAGATAACAAGAAGTGAGGCCAAAAGCAGGGCAATGGATCTGTTTGCCAAATTGAACTTTAAGGACAGTCAGCGCGTGTGGGACAGTTATCCATTTGAACTGTCTGGCGGAATGAATCAGAGGGCAGGTATAGCAATCGCCATGCTTATGAATCCGCCTATCTTATTTGCAGATGAGCCGACCAGTGCTCTGGATGTGTCTGTACAGCGTCAGGTTGTAAGGGAAATGCTTAAGTTAAGGGAGCTGTTTGGAACGGCAATCGTGCTCGTGACACATGATATCGGGGTAGTCCGGGCAATGGCAGATACTGTGCTGGTTTTGAAAAATGGAAAAACAGTAGAATATGGCGCAGCAGATCGTGTACTGAATCATCCCCAGGATCCGTATACCAGGAAACTGCTGGAGGCTGTACCAAAGCTGCAAAGGAAGGTCAGAGTATGAGCATACTTTTAGAGGCAGAACATTTAACAAAAATATTTACCCAGAGAGGAAAAAATCCTTTCAAAGCAGTAAATGATATAAGCTTTACACTAAAAAAAGGAGAAACGCTGGGAATCGTAGGAGAATCCGGCAGTGGGAAAAGTACCATAGCAAAGCTACTCACCCGGCTGACTGATATCACAGAGGGCACACTGAAATTTGAAGGAAAAGATATTACAAGACTGAAACAAAGTCAGCTGAAAGAGGTATATGGAGATATACAGATGGTTTTTCAGAATCCGGTGGGTTCTTTTGATCCCAGAAGGACACTGGGTGACGGAATCGGTGAGAGTCTTAGAAACCGTGGAATGAAAAAGGCTGATGTAGAGAAAAGAGTAGCAGAATTGCTCGAGCAGTGCGGCCTTGAGAAGGAATATGCAAAAAGATATCCTCATGAGGTAAGTGGCGGACAGTGTCAGCGGGCTGCGATCGCAAGAGCTCTGGCAGTAGAACCAAAAGTTCTGATCTGTGATGAGGCAACCAGTGCTCTGGATGTAACCATACAGAAACAGATCATGGAGCTTCTGGAAGACCTAAAAGAGAAGAAAGGGCTGTCTTTTATTTTTATCTGTCATAATCTGGCCCTTGTCCAGATGTTCTGTGACAGGGTTCTGGTACTGTATGAGGGAAAAGTAGTGGAAAGCGGAATTCCCGATGATATCATTAATGAACCAAAGGAAGAATATACGCGAAGACTGGTGGATGCGGTACTTTCGTGAATGTGATTTTTTTGGAAGTGCGATAGTGGTATGAAAAATACAGGCAAAACTATGCCGGATAAGAATATATAGATATCCCCTTGGGTGGGTTGTTGACGCTTTAATGTGGTGCTACAATATAGTTGTTTGTAAGGTGCGCGCCAGATAAAAATAATATTTTCACAGGAAAGGAAGTATATTTATGCATATACCTGAAAATTATTTAAGCCCGTCAACATGTGCTGTAATGACAGCAGCCATGCTTCCGGTGTGGGGATATTCTATTCATAAAATAAAAACAGAGATACCGAAATCAAAGATGCCGCTTCTTGGTATTGGGGCAGCCTTTTCATTCCTGGGAATGATGTTTAATGTTCCGCTTCCGGGCGGTACAACAGGACATGCAGTAGGGGGAACTCTTATTGCCATACTGACAGGAAGTCCTGCAGCCGGGTGCATAGCGGTTTCTATTGCTCTGCTGATACAGGCACTTCTTTTTGGAGATGGCGGAATCCTTGCATTTGGGGCAAACTGTTTTAATATGGCATTTATATTGCCATATCTGGGCTTTTTCCTGTATAAACTTCTTTTGAAGAAAACAGGTATGCGCAAACTTAGCGCGGCAATTGGTTCATATATAGGTATTAATGCTGCGGCCTTTTGTGCAGCTGTTGAATTTGGTATTCAGCCACTGCTGTTCAAAAATGCAGAAGGCCAGGCTCTTTATTGTCCGTATCCGCTAAGTGTATCAATACCTGCAATGATGATCGGACATATTACATTATTTGGTCTGGCAGAGATTATTCTGACAGTAGTGGTACTTACCTTTGTTGAAAAAGTTACACCAAAAGCATTGGATGCTGTTCCGGATAAGACAGCATTTAAACCACTGTATATACTGATGGCTGTTCTCATCGTACTGACTCCTCTGGGACTTCTGGCAACCGGTACTGCCTGGGGTGAATGGGGTGCTGATGAAATCGCTGGTCTGGTAAGTGGCGGAAGCCAGCTTGGATACACTCCGTCAGGAATGACCAATGGATTTGAACTGTCAACTTTGTTTCCTGATTATTCTATGTCCGGGTTACCTGAGTGGACAGGATATATTCTTTCGGCTATTGTAGGCGTGGCACTTCTGGTGATCATTTTTAAGATTATTTCTTCAATGATGAAAGAGAAAGTTGATTTTAAAAAGAAGGCTGCATAACAGATGAATGATCATAAAAAAGAAGAAACTATGCTTCCAGACTGGATGTGTTCCGGAGAAACTTATGTTCCATCTAAAGATAAAGAAGCATTTTTAACAAAAAGTACGAAATCAGTTTTATCTGTGCTTGCAAAAATGCGGTTTTATGAAGGGAAGGATGGCAAATTTTCTGCCACTCCTTCTCTGAAACTGTTTTATACACTTCTATATATTGTTCTTACTGCATGTTCGGGAAATTATCTGTTTACTCTGATCATGTGTGCAGCAGTGACAGTCAGACTGGCGTTTTTTTCGGCAAAAGCTATCCGTCAGATCCTGAGAGGAACAGCAGGTGCGGTTCTGTTTTCTATATTGATCCTTCTCCCATCTGTATTTATGGGAACTCCTCAGACTTTAATGAATATTACTTCAAGAGTATATGTATCTGTAACTCTGGTTGGTATTTTGTCATCAGGAACATCCTGGAATAAACTGACAGGAAGTATGAGAACTTTTCGGCTGCCATCCATATTTATTTTTACGCTGGATATTACTTTGAAATATATTTCGGTGCTTGGAGAGATATGTGCAGCTATTCTTATGTCTGTCCGGTTAAGGTCAGTGGGAAAGAATCCTCAGAAAGCAAAAGCTTTGTCAGGTGTGTTGGGAATCTCATTTCTGAAATCTGGTGAAATGGCAGAAGAAATGCATGCAGCAATGTGTTGTCGTGGATTTACAGGAGAGTATAAGAAAAAACAGAAATACACGTTATGTGCAGCGGATATTTTCAGTACTTTTATTATGGCCGGATGTATTGTATTGTTCTGGTATCTGAACCGAAAGATATAATGATTGACAGGAAAAGACAGAAGAGGGCAGTTATGATCAGACTTGAGAATGTATGTTTTGCATATGAAAAAGAAATTGCACTGAGATATGTGGATCTTCACATAAACAGAGGAGATTCTATAGTTATCCAGGGACCTAACGGATGTGGAAAATCAACACTGATTAAACTATTGAATGGAATTATTTTTCCATCGGAAGGAAAATATTTTTATCAGGGACATGAAATTAATGAAAAAGCGTTAAAAAATAGCCAGTTTGCAAAATGGTTTCATCAGCAGATGGGATATGTGTTTCAGAATGCAGATACCCAGCTTTTCTGTGGAAGTGTGGAGGAGGAAATTGCATTTGGCCCGGTCCAGATGGGGCTTTCGGAAGCGGAGATTAAAAAAAGAACAGAAGACTGCCTGCACTTATTTGGATTGGAAAAACTAAGAGATAGACCACCCTATCATCTGAGTGGAGGAGAGAAAAGAAAGGTTTCATTGGCATGTATTCTTTCATTGAATCCTGAGGTTCTGATTTTGGATGAACCTCTTGCAGGACTTGATGAAAAAACACAGGATATGCTGGTGGAGTTTTTGCAGAGTTTTCATAAAGCAGGAAAAACGTTGATTACGATTACACATAACAGACAACTGGCTGAAACTATCGGTACCAGATTTGCCTGTATGAATGAAGAGCATGAACTGAAGATGCTATCATAATATTGATAATTATCTTTTCGTTAAAAAAAGTACTTCCTGCGGACGAAGTACTTTTTTTAATGAGTTTTTAGATGCGCATTGCGCGGAGGTCTGTGCACTTTACCTGGTAACCGGCACAAATCTTTGCGCCGGCTGCAACGAGTATAAAACTGATTTGTGGAAGCGTTTATCTCGCTGTGCTGACTATATTTTATCAAAATGTTCCTGAAGTACAAGCCTCCCGGGGGGATTTTCAGATATGAAAAAAATACTGTAAGACATGCAATATATGAATGGGTAAATATCCCCCTGGGGTGCTTATGCAGTATGGTAAAAAATGTTACACTGACTCTGCTACTCATTTGTGCGCAAATGAAAAATAAAAGGAGGAACGAAGATAGTGAAGAGAAAGTTACTGGCAATTTTGACAGCGGTATGTATGACAGCAACATTTGTGGGAGGATCTGCAACGATATGGGCTGCTCAGGAAGAAAGTGCAGCAAAAGATGAAGTGATCGTGACTATGCCGACGACATCAGAACCGGAAGCAGGTTTTGATCCGGCATACGGATGGGGAGCAGGAGAACATGTACATGAGCCTCTGATCCAGAGTACCCTGACCGTTACGAATACGGACCTGTCCATCGGAATGGATCTGGCAACTGATTATTCAGTGAGTGAGGATGGTCTTACCTGGACGGTAAAGATCCGTGATGACGTAAAGTTTACAGATGGGGAACCACTGACTGCAGAAGATGTGGCATTTACCTACAATAACTGTCGTGATAACAGCTCTGTCAATGACTTTTCCATGCTGAAAGAAGCAGTGGCAGTAGATGATACAACGGTAGAATTCCATATGAATACACCGTTTGCGGTATGGCCTTACACCATGGCAATCGTTGGAATTGTTCCGGAACATGCGTATGATGAAAATTACGGACAGAATCCAATCGGTTCCGGACGCTATATTATGAAACAGTGGGATAAAGGACAGCAGGTAATCTTCGAGGCGAATCCGGATTATTATGGAGAAGCACCGACGATGAAAAAAGTAACCGTACTTTTCATGGAAGAGGATGCGGCACTGGCAGCTGCTCAGTCCGGCACTGTGGATGTGGCACATACAGCTGCTTCCTATTCCGATATGTCTGTAGATGGTTATGATCTGTTCAGCGTTCAGACAGTTGATAACCGAGGATTTAATCTTCCTGCAACGGCAGCAGAGGAAATTGACGGGGTAACTTATGGAAATGATTTTACCAGTGATGTAGAAGTCAGACGTGCGATCAACATTGGTATCGACCGTGATGAAATGATCCAGAATGTACTGAATGGATATGGAACACCGGCGTACAGTGTATGTGACAAAATGCCATGGTACAATGAAGAAACAGAAGTAGAATATGACCAGGATAAAGCAAAAGAGATTCTCGATGCAGCAGGATGGGAAGCAGGCGATGACGGAATCCGCGAAAAAGATGGTGTCCGTGCAGAATTTACCATGATTTACCCGGCATCTGATTCCGTTCGTCAGGCACTGGCAGAGGACAGCAAGAATCAGCTTTCTGAACTTGGAATCGAGGTGACCACAGAGGGTGTTGACTGGGATACTGCTTATACCAGAGCAGAATCTGAACCTCTTGTATGGGGATGGGGAGCACATACACCGATGGAACTTTATAATATTTATCATACTATGGATGAAACCGGTCTGGCAGAATATTCTCCATATGCAAATGAAACTGTTGATAAATACATGGACGAAGCTCTCGCAGCCAGTGATCTGGAAAGCTCTTATGATCTCTGGAAAAAAGCACAGTGGGATGGAGAAACAGGAATTACTCAGGAAGGTGATATTCCGTGGATCTGGCTTTGCAACATCGATCACCTGTACTTTGTAAAAAATGGTCTTAAGATTGCAGATCAGAAGATCCATCCGCATGGACATGGCTGGTCAATCGTAAACAATGTAGATCAGTGGACATGGGAATAAGTGTAGTGTACAGACAAGATTATTCGAAGAACAAACTTGTTGATACAGTATTATGGGAGTAAGAATATCTTGAACAGAACAACAGAAAAATTTATATTAAAGAATTTTATTAAGATGGTATTTTTGCTGTTTGCTGTGAGTATTGTTGCATTTGCACTTATGACAGCTTCCCCCATTGATCCGTTAAAGGCCAATGTGGGGCAGGCTGCCCTCGGAAGTATGAGTCAGGATCAGATTGCGAAGCTTGAAGAGTACTGGGGCGTAGGTCAGCCGCCGGTGCAGCGTTATCTTGCATGGTTCAGAGATTTTGTAAGGGGAGATATGGGAATATCTCTCCTTTATCGTCAGAAGGTAACAACAGTGATTGCGGTTAAACTTGCAAACTCATTGTTTCTGATGATCATTGCCTGGATTCTCTCCGGGCTGATAGGATTCCTGCTTGGAGTACTGGCAGGAATGAAACGTGGAAAACCAATTGATAAAATAATAAAAGGTTATTGTCTGATGATATCCAGTACACCGGCTTTCTGGATTGCCATGCTGCTTCTGATGATTTTTGGCGTATGGCTGAAGATTCTTCCAATAGGACTGAGTGTTCCAATCGGTGTGGAGGCCAGTGGTGTGACATTTCTGGATCGTGTGCGTCATGCAATTCTTCCGGCACTGACCTTGTCAATCACGGGAATCTCTAATATCGCTATGCATACAAGAGAAAAAATGATAGATATCTGTGACAGCGATTATGTACTTTTTGCCAGGGCAAGAGGGGAAAGTAACTGGGAAATTTTCAGAAATCATGGATTTCGAAATGTACTGGGACCAGCGATGACACTGCAGTTTGCTTCTATCAGTGAAATCTTTGGTGGCTCGGTTCTGGTAGAGCAGGTATTTTCTTATCCGGGACTTGGACAGGCTGCGGTCAGTGCAGGACTTGGAAGTGATATGCCGCTTTTGATGGCAATCACCATGATCAGTGCGTTGTTTGTATTTGGCGGAAATCTGATCGCCAATATTCTTTATGGAGTCATTGATCCGAGAGTTCGCAAAGGGGGTGTGGGAAGATGAAAAATATAACTGCATCCTCAAAAGACAGACGGCACGAAACTAAAAGTCTGACAGGAAAAGGTATCAGGAGCAGGTGGAACCGCAGAAAGACATTGGTGATTTGGCTGGTAATTGCGGTCGTATTTCTTGCAGCGGTCTGTGTCGGCGGAAGTTTTTGCAGCGAAGCTGCGAAGGTAACAGACTTCTCCAGGAAGAATATTCCGCCTTGTCTGAAATATCCATTTGGAACAGACTGGCTTGGAAGAGATATGTTTGCAAGGACAGTAAGAGGATTATCTATCAGTATTATTATAGGAGTCTGTGCAGCGACATTTAGTGCTGTAATGGCATTTATCCTTGGGGTTGTGTCAGCGACAATGGGAAAAACGGCAGATACGATCGTGACATGGTTTATTGATCTGATCATGGGAATTCCTCATATGCTTTTGCTGATTCTTATCTGTGTGGCATGTGGAAGAGGGCTCAAAGGCGTGATCCTGGGCGTTGCACTGACACACTGGACTTCTCTGGCAAGATTGATCAGAGGAGAAGTGCTTCAGTTAAAAGAGCAGATTTATATCAAAACTGCCAGAAAGCTTGGAAAGAGTAACTTATATATTGCTATGAAACATATGGTTCCGCATCTGCTTCCGCAGTTTATCGTAGGACTGGTGCTGCTTTTCCCGCATGCGATCCTTCATGAATCCAGCATTACATTTCTTGGTTTTGGTCTGTCAAATGAGCAGCCTGCCATAGGAATCATCCTTTCAGAAGCTATGAAATATCTGGCAACCGGTAAATGGTGGCTTGCACTCTTTCCAGGAATCATGTTGATTCTTACAGTTGTGTGCTTTTATACTACAGGTGAAAATCTCCGCAGGCTGCTTGATCCAGCCAGTGCGCATGAATAGAGGGGGCAGTGAATTGGAGAGAGAAAAAATTCTGGAAATCAATCATATGCAGATATCTTTCTGTCAGTATCAGAGGGGGATACAGCAGATACAGCTTCCGGTAATCCGAGATCTGAACGTCACAGTTCATGCAGGAGAGATAGTGGCTGTTGTTGGATCATCGGGTTCCGGAAAGAGCCTTCTGGCACATGGAATCATGGGAATTTTGCCATACAATGCTACGATGGAGGGAGAGGTTTATTATTGTGGAGAAAACCTTACCGAAAAGAAGATAAAGCAGCTTCGTGGGAAAGAGATTGTTCTGGTGCCGCAGAGTACTTCTTATCTGGATCCACTTATGAAAGTGGGGCAGCAGATCTGTAAGGGAAAGAAAACTCCGGAAAAAAAGCGAAAACTGGATTCTATTTTTGAAAAGTATGGACTGGGTAAGAATGTTCAGGAACAGTATCCGTTTGAACTGTCGGGGGGAATGACAAGAAGAGTCATGATCTCAACAGCTCTGATCGAAACTCCAAAGCTGGTGATCGCGGATGAACCGACGCCCGGACTGGATCCAAAACTTGCCAGACGGGCGATGGAACATTTCAGGGAACTTGCGGATATGGGAGCTGCGGTACTGGTGATTACGCATGATCTGGAGCTGGCATTGCAGACTGTGGACCGGATTCAGGTATTCTATGCAGGATATACAATTGAGGATTCAACGGCAGAGGATTTTGCGAAGGAAGAAACTCTGCGCCATCCGTATACGAAGGCATTATGGCGTGCCATGCCAGGACATGGATTTCACTATATAGACGGAGTTCAGCCATATGCAAGGGATATGCAGCAGGGCTGTCCGTTTGCACCACGTTGCGGGAAATGTACAGATAAATGTAAGGAAGAAGTTCCATGGCACCAGTCAGGGAATGGTTATGTGAGGTGCATTTATGATACTTGAAGCAAAAAATCTTTCGTTTCGTTATGAAGAATCCGGAAGAAAAATACTTGATCAGTTCAGTCTGCAGGTAGATAGCAGCGAACGTGTGGGAATTCTGGCACCGAGTGGATTTGGAAAGACAACTCTCTGTAAGATCCTTGCGGGATACGAAGAACCAGAGACAGGTACAGTGCTGATGGATGGAAAATCATTATATTCGTATAAAGGCTACTGCCCGGTACAGATGATCTGGCAGCACCCGGAGCAGGCGGTGAATCCGAGACTTCGGATGAGAAATGTTTTTGAAGAAGGAGATCAGGTAGAGACGGAACTGATAAAGAAATTGGGAATAGAGCATGACTGGATGAATCGCTTTCCAACGGAACTTTCCGGGGGAGAATTGCAGAGATTCTGTATTGCAAGAGCGCTTGGAAAAAGAACAAGATTTCTTTTGGCAGATGAGATCAGTACAATGCTCGATCTCATTACTCAAAGCCAGATCTGGCATTTTCTTATGGAAGAAACCCAGAGAAGAGGAATTGGCATGATCGTAGTCAGCCACAGTTCGGAACTGGTAGAGAAAGTGTGTACCAGAGTGGTGGAACTTAAGTAAATGGAAGATGTGAAAAAAGACCTGGAACATTATCTTGCTGATGATAAACAGGATAAATAAAAGAAAAATGCCGTCCATTTATGTTCTGTTTTGAAAAAGATGGCGAGTTATGGTTCTAATACATTCAACAGTTGTAGCAACAGTAGACGCGGAGGGACATCCTGTAACTCGTGTGATCGATATGATGCTGCACGATGACAACAGCTTATATTTCCTGACCGCAAAGGGAAAAGTTTTTTACGAACAGCTGATGGAACAGAAGTTTATCGCAATCAGCGGAATGACAGGCGGCGAAGGCTCTATGAGCAAAAAGGCGGTTTCCGTACGTGGAAAGGTTAGAAATATCGACACAAGCAAAACCCCTTTTGTAATCAGCCAGGAACATTGTCTGCATTGCGGAAACTGTATGGCTGTCTGTCCTTATAATGCTGTAGAAAAAAGATAGAAGGGTGTGGTGGAAAAATGAATCAGCAGGAAAGACTAAATTATTTAGTAGAGAGATTTACGGAAGATTCAGGAGAATACAAAAACCTGCAGGTGGGAGATTCAGAAGAAGAGAAACGCACTGTACTTCGCTCACTGATGAATATCCGTATGCCTGGAAGTATCAGTGAAACTGTCCTGAAGATTCAGAAAGAATTTCTGACAGAAGATGCAAAAGAGAAAGGAATCGTTTCCCTTGACAGTATTCCGACTGTAAAAGAACAGTATGGAAGCAGTCATCCATTTGCAGATAAAATCTCAGTCTGGCAGACACTATCAGGAACCGACAGGAACAGCAACACTGACTCATGCCTATAATCTTCCATGTGCTTACGTAATCCATACTGTTGGTCCTATCGTAGGATATAAACTGACAGATAAACTGCGTCAGGATTTGCGCAACTGCTACGAAAGTGTGCTGAAATGTGCCTTAGAACATGGCATCCGCAGCATTGCATTCTGTTGTATCAGCACAGGAGAATTCCATTTCCCGAATGATGAGGCCGCTGAGATTGCAGTTGATACAGTGACTGCTTTTCTGAAAGAACATGGGGAAGAATTTGACAGAGTAATCTTTAACGTATTTAAAGAACAGGATAAAGAACTGTATCAAGCACAATTCGAATAAAGCCAATAATTTCATACACATATATATGAAGCCTGTCTTGCCGGAATATACAAGACAGGCCTTTGTTATTTTAAACAAAAAAGATGTTTACTCTAATTCAGAAATGACTATTAAAAATATTGTTTATTTTCTTTGTTTATAAAATATTTCCAATGCATCCATCCCGACAGAATCAATGTCAGAAATTCGGCAGCTGGAACAGCCAGCCAGACGCCGGTGATTCCAAGAAAATACGGAAAGGTCACAAGGCAGATCACCAGGAAAAAGAGCGTTCTGGAAAATGAAATAATCGCAGAGACTTTTCCATTCGATAATGCGGTAAAAATCCCAGATGAAATGATGTTAATTCCGCTGAACAAAAAGTTTACCGCAAAAATGCGGAATCCGACAGATGCAAGCTCAAAGGTAGCCGAATCTTTGGTAAAGACGGATACGATAAATCCGGAACACAGAACCGATAACACAACCATGAACACAGAACAAATGCAGGTAAATTTCATAATGATCTTATATGTATTTCGAAGATGTTCTTTTTGCCCGGCTCCGTACTGGAAACCAATTACAGGACTGACGCCGATAGAAAGCCCCATGAAGAAGGCATTAAATAAAAACTGTCCATATAAAAGGATAGTAATAGCTGCAACTCCAGATGCACCTGCAAGCCTGATCAGTATGATATTAAACAGAAAAGTTACAATGGAGTTGGATAGCTGGCTGACCATTTCAGAAGAACCATTATAACAAGCCTCTCCGATCACTTTTAAATGGAAGCGAAATGGAGTGAAATATAAATCACTTCGTGGTTTCAGGAAGAAAAGGATTCCCACAACCGCAGGAAGTAACTGGCCGATTCCTGTTGCAATAGCTGCTCCGCTTACACCCATATTCAGAGGCACAATCAGAATATAATCCAGAACTCCGTTTAAAAGTCCGGCTCCAATCATCAAAAACAGTCCTAAGTTAGGCTTTCCTGCTGTAACAAAAAAGGACTGAAAAAAGATCTGTAATACACAGGCTGGTGCAAATAATATCAATACTTTTAAATAACTCTGGCAATCAGAAAGTAAAGCTTCTGTTGAGCCAAGTGCCCTGCAGATAGGTGTGAGAAAAAGCAGAACAAGAATGGCAATCAGTAGACTCGTAGCTAATCCGATCAAAATGAACTGGGTCATAAATGCGCGCGCTTCTTTTGGCTTTCCCTGACCTAAATGTTTACTGATAATGGCATTTCCGCCAGTTGCAAGCATAGTCGCAAGGGCAACAACAATACCCTCTATCGGATATACGATATTGACTGCTGAAAGTGCATTACTTCCGACAAATCTGGAAACAAATATTCCATCAACAATGGTATAACATGACATGAACACCATCATGATAATAGATGGCAACGCAAACTTTAACAGACTTCGGGTTGTAAAGTTCTGATTTATAGATGTACTCATAAATTCCTCCATTTTTATTTTTCTTGACTTTTCTCAGCATATACTATAGGGTAACCCTATAGTCAAGGAGGTTTTTTATGATTCGCGATACTTATATGACGACAGGAGAATTTGCAAAGCTAATGAAGGTCTCCAAGCATACACTTTTTCATTATGATGATATCGGACTTTTTTGCCCGGAGATACTTGGAGAGAATGGATACCGCTATTATTCTATTTACCAGATGGAGACTTTGGATACGATTCTTTTATTGAAAAAATCCGGGATGTCACTTCAAGAGATAAAGGATTTTCTGGAACATAGAAGTTCGGAAAATTTTATGAAGATTTTTGATGTAAAACAAAAAGAGATTGACCAGGAAATAAGCAGGCTTCTTGCAATGAAAGAATGGATGAGTCAGAGAAAAGCGAAGATTCAATATATGCAAAAATGTGATTTTTCAGAGATAAAAGTAATTTATCATCCGGAAAGATATTATTTATATGAAGAATTTACCGATACAGATACTACGGATAAAGAATTTATGTTGAAAATTAATAAGCTGATTTCAAAGCTGGAAGAATTGGACAGGGGATATGACTATGATGTTGCCTATATGCAATTTCCTCAGGAAATTGAAAACTCTGTTTATGATGGATATCACAATGCCATTCTGTTGTTGCAGAAGAAAATACAGGATGTCAGTGTAAGCGTACTTCCGAAAGGAAATTACCTCAGTGCGTATCATGTTGGTCATTGGGAAAATATTGGAGAGACTTATGAACGGCTTTTAGCATATATAAAAGAACATAAGATCAAGACAGAGGGAAATTATCTGGAATATTATGTTGTGGATAATTTCACTGCAAAGCAGATTGAGGACTATGTTACGGAAATTTCGATAAAAATCCAGGAATAATGCAAGAATAATGCAAGAATAATGAGGTATGGTCAGAATTATGTATATCGGGTAGGATAGGAGTTTTTTGGATACTGTACATGGAGTGAACAGTAATATTTTTTGCTTGACAAAGCGGAAAAGCACCCATATAATTACCAATGGTAATTAACTAAGGTAATTATACAAGGAGCATATAACATGACAAATGAGAAAATCAAAAGAATGTTTGATGCCTGTTATCTGGCAAAGCGGATACGGGAAATGCTTCCGCCATTGCCGCAAGGTGTTATGCCATCTTACATTCAATACATGGATAAAATCCAGACCATGGAAAAACAGGGCATTTGTGTAAAAGTATCAGACATCAGTGACGCATTGAATATTCCGCGCCCGGGAGTTACCAGAACAGTAAAAGAAATGGAAACGAAAGGATACCTCCAGAAATTATCCTCTCCTGATGATGGTCGTGTCACTTTTATTACTCTTACGGAAGCGGGAAAAGCTTTGTCCCGGAAGTATGATGAGCATTATTTCAATGAACTATCTTCGTATTTGGATGATATTTCAGAGGAAGATGCAGATTGCATGATCCGTACGATCGGGAAATTTTATGAGATTATGAGTGAGAGGAGAGAACATTATGAAAAGTGATAAAGCGGATTTTACGCAGGGAAGTATTCTGAAGAAACTGGTAGCTTTTATGATGCCTGTTCTTGGGGCATTGATCTTGCAGGCGGCCTACGGTGCTGTTGACTTGCTGGTAGTGGGAAGATTTGGTTCAACTTCCGGACTTTCAGCTGTTTCTACAGGAAGTCAGGTACTGAATCTGGTTACGTTTGTGGTAGTTCAGTTCGCTATGGGTATTACAGTTCTGATCGCCAGATATCTTGGTGAAAAGAAGCCGGAAAAGATAGGAGCAGTTATTGGTGGAGGAGCGATTGTTTTTACCATCATCTCGGTTGTTTTGTTTATCGTAATGGTATGTTTTGCTCATCCGATTTCTATACTTATGCAGGCACCGGAAGAGGCGGTTGATCTGACTGCCAGCTATGTGCGTATTTGCGGAGGCGGTATTTTTTTCATTGTAGCTTATAATCTACTATCTGCAATTTTCAGAGGACTTGGAGATAGCAAATCACCACTGCTGTTTGTTCTGGTTGCATGTATCGTAAATGTGGTTGGAGATTTGGCTCTCGTGGCTGGATTACATATGGATGCAGCAGGAGCGGCGATTGCGACAGTTTCTGCACAGGCACTCAGTGTGGTATTTGCAGTAATTCTTTTAATGAAGAAAGATCTTCCATTTACCATTGCAAGAAAAGATTTCCGTCTGAATCCACAGTGTAAAAAGTTCCTGAAAATCGGATTACCACTGGCCCTTCAGGAGTTTCTGACACAGGTTTCATTTCTGGCATTATGTGCGTTTGTCAATCGTCTGGGACTGGAAGCATCTTCCGGTTACGGAGTTGCATGTAAAATCGTAAACTTTGCGATGCTTGTGCCGAGTGCGTTGATGCAGTCCATGGCGTCTTTTGTTTCCCAGAACATAGGAGCAGGAAAGAAAAAACGTGCGAAGAAATCTATGTTTACAGGTATTGGAGTCGGCCTGGTTGTCGGATGTCTGGTATTTGCGCTTGTTATATTCAAAGGTGATATGCTTGCAGGATTTTTCTCCACAGATGCGGCTGTTATTGAGAATGGTTATGCTTATCTGAAAGGCTTTGCATTGGAAACGATCGTGACAGCGATTCTTTTCAGCATGGTAGGTTATTTCAACGGAAACAATAAGACCATCTGGGTTATGACACAGGGACTGATCCAGACACTTCTAGTACGACTACCGCTGGCATATTTTATGAGTATCCAGCCAAACGCCAGCCTGACAAAGATTGGTCTGGCAGCACCGATTTCAACTATGGTTGGAGTTGTGCTGAACATTGGATTTTATGTATATCTTAACCGCGTAGAACAAAAGAATAGTAAGAAGATTTCATGATTTAAATCTGATACAGTGAATATTAAAGCAGACAAAACCTGGAGTTTCCGGGAATTGTCTGCTTTTGTATTCATAGAAAAATTATTTTAGCATCCAAATAATTCAGCAGTTTTTTTCATGCGCTCAGCAATCGGAACGCCAAACGGACAGCGTGATTCGCATGCCTGACATCCGATACATTCGGAAGCTTTATGTTTCAGAAGTTCGTAATGAGACTGTACTGTTGCCGGTACGGTTGGCTGCATGGTTGCAAGATCATAGAATTTATTGATTATTGCAATGTCCAGATCGGATACGCAAGGTTTGCAGTGACCGCAGTAGGTACATTCTCCACGGTAGGAGTGAAGCGGTGCATTTGCGAGTATGGAAGCATAGTCTTTTTCTTCCTCGGAAGCATTTTCGTAAGCGGTGGAAGCATCAATCTGTTCTTTTGTATCATATCCGCACATAATAGAACAGACAGCCGGTTTGGTCAGGGCATAGTGGATGCACTGTACTGGTGTTAAGGTTACACCGAACGGGGAACGTTTCTCATCGAACAGTCTTCCTCCGGCAAAGCCTTTCATAACAGTGATTCCGACATCGTTCTGCTCACAGACTTTGTATAAACGTGCGCGGTCCGGGTCGATTCCTTTGAGATTTTTGTCAAATTCATCTGCAAACATAGTATCAATATTTTCGCTTGCAGGAAGCATGTCAAATGCCGGGTTGATGCTGAAAAGAATCATTTCCACAAATCCGGATTCGGCAGCTTTGACTGCTACTTTAGGGTTATGGGAACTCATACCGATGTGGCGGATCACACCTGTATTTTTTAATTCCATCACATAGTCTATGTAATCGGAATGCTGGATCTGTTCCCATTCTTCTTCGGAATCTATATAGTGGATCATGCCAAGATCAATGTAATCGGTCTGCAGTCTTTTTAACAGATCTTCGAATGCAGGACGGACATATTTCATATCTCTGGTACGGAAATACTGGTTGTCTTTCCATGTAGAACCAATATGTCCCTGAATGAACCACTGACTGCGGTTTTCTTTGATTCCTTTTCCAATGATATCTCTGGATTTCGGGTCTGCCATCCAGCAGTCCAGAATGTTGATTCCTTTTGAAGAAGCATAGCGAATCAGCTCAATGCTCTCTTCTTCCGGATGACGTTCCAGCCATTCTCCACCGAAGCCGATTTCACTCACCTGAAGATTTGTTTTTCCCAATCTACGTGTTTTCATTATCGTTTTCCTCCTTTATATACTACATATTAGTACTTAAAGAGTAATGGAAGTCAAGTACTTTTGTAAAAAATATGTAATTTGACGTGTTGTAATTGGATTACTGTAAATTAATATTTTACAGTAATTTTACCTGATTCAAACCGTAGCGTGATAGAGGAAACCTCTTCTGACTGATACAACTAATAAAGTTGAAAATCAAGAAGCATGAGGAAATAGTGTACCGGCAAGATTGTTCAGGAAATCAACTTGTTGGTAGAGGTGCTTTTTTATGGCTTTTAATATCTGGAACTTGTAATTTTAAACGATAGATGCTAAAATTATATCAGATAATATATTATATATTTTGAATAAAACACACATATTTTGGATAAAATATTATCTGTATTTTGCGTGAGGTGATGATATGGAACAATTAATATGGGAAACAGCTGAAGAATTAGATCAGAAGTTAGCGCAGCGAGTCAGGAATATTAGAAAAAGACGTTCTATTTCCCAGCAAAGATTAGCATCTATGAGTGGAGTAAGTTATGGTTCAATTAAAAGATTCGAAACGACAGGACAGATATCGCTGGTATCCTTGACAAAGATTGCGATGGCACTGGATATTGCAGATGAACTCAGAAATATTTTTACACAGGTGCCTTATCGAAATATTCAGGAGGTTATAAATGAGTCGAGACAAAATATTACACGTACTTTGCGATGAAATTTCGTAATTGTTCGATGGCTTTTACAATTACGAAATTTCTTAAAACATCGATAAGTTAAGCGGATATTTACAACTCACTTTTGTTGCTTGCTTCAGTTAAATATCAGCAATTACTCTGCAAGGCAACCCTGTCATTTCAGCATAGTTTACAGGATAGGTATTGGCCTTAAAGGTATGATCGGCAATTAAAAGTTTATCAAGATTACATAAATTTTCGATAATGAAAATACCATGATCAGCGCAATGTTGATCCATTGTGGTATGTTCTTTTCCTCTTCGTACACCGGCGAAGTCAATACCGATGATGGAAATTCCTTTATTAAGAAGTGCTTCCAGCAGTTCATTGGAAAGCTGAGGATGTTCACTAAAATATCTTGGCGTTCCATATCCTTCGTCTTTAATAAATCCTGTGTAGAAAGCTACAAACATATTTTCAGAGACTTCATCAAGGTCAATGTCAGTAGTATCAATATCCCGGTTTCTGATATTTCGAACGTCGAATACAATGCCTTTTCGTTCTGTGTATTCCAGAGGGAATTCTTTATTCATAACATCAAAATGAGTGCCTAAGTGTCCTACTAATGTTTTTTTCTCATTGCCTTGGGCATCCGTTACCATTCGGGGTGTGATTTTCAGTGTAAGGTCAATTTTCATCAGTTTTTCCTCCTGATTTTTCATTTGTTTTTATGAAAATAAGATGGCACAAACTTGTTTTCATGTCAACAATGAAAAGTAAAAAAACACATATTAAAATGGGTAGTAACTTGCATCGCAATAAAAAAAGATTATAATAAAATTATTAAGGTAAGGGACTGTAAGAATGTGGCTATTATATGCAGTAGGTTCTTCATTTTTTGCCGGAATTACTTCAATTCTCGCAAAATGTGGAATTAAAAAAACAGATTCAGATGTGGCAACTGCCATCAGGACGGTTGTGGTTTTGTTATTTTCGTGGATGATGGTTTTGATCACAGGAAGTGGGAAAGGAATTACGCAGATCAACGGAAAAACAATGCTGTTCCTTGTTCTCTCAGGACTTGCAACAGGCGCTTCGTGGCTGTGTTATTTCCATGCACTTCAGGTTGGCGATGTCAATAAGGTTGTACCAATTGACAAGTCCAGTACGGTACTGACTATTCTTCTTGCGTTGATTTTTCTTGGCGAGGGATTAAGTATAGGAAAAGCAGCAGCAGTTGTTTTGATTGGTGCCGGAACGATGCTGATGATTACCAAAAAAGAAGGAGAGCAGAAACAGGGACAAAGAAAAGACTGGATGGTTTATGCCATACTCTCAGCAGTCTTTGCCAGCCTTACATCTATTCTGGGAAAGATTGGAATTGAGGGCGTAGATTCCAATCTGGGAACTGCGATTCGTACTATGGTAGTCCTTTTTATGGCATGGATGATGGTAGGTGTCACCGGAAAATATCATCAGATAAGAAAGACGGAAAAAAATGAATTGATATTTATTCTTCTTTCAGGACTGGCAACAGGAGCCTCCTGGCTTTGCTATTACAGAGCTTTGCAAGAAGGACCTGCCAGCGTGGTAGTACCGGTAGATAAACTCAGTATTCTGGTTACAATCTTATTTTCCTGGGTTGTATTTCATGAAAAACTGTCAAAGAAATCCGCATGTGGACTGCTCTGTATTGTAGTTGGTACACTTTTGCTTGTGTTTATATAGAATTAACAGATACTCCCTTTCAGGTAATATTTGGAATTTCCTGGAAGGGAGTATTTTAGATATAGGCATATAGTAATTTCATATAAAATTATTCCAGTAGTGTTCACACTTATTTACAAGAACTGTCACATGCAACTGTCCTTGGCAGTATGATAACTTTGAGGTATATTTCCGTTCATTGTAGTTGGTGAGATTAAGTCAATGGATGTTCCCTGTAATACATTCTCGTAAAGTTCAAAAACGTCTGCATATCTCCACTGATATATTTTCCTTTTTTCCAGATCATACCAATCTTAATGTGGATTGGCGGATTAAGCGGAATTCCTGTAATTTCAGAATCAGTAAATTTATCAAGCATACTGGAATAGAGGAAACAACTGTATTTTCCTGTTTTTATAAATTGCAGAGTTGTGTAAATCTGACTGCTACGCATAACAATATTGGGTATGTATCCATCCATTTCGAATCTTGTTTTTAACAGCTGGTTCTGGACAGAATCAGCATTGAAAAAAATCAGTAATTCTTTAGACATTTCTTTAGTAGTAACGATTTCTTTATCTGCCAGTCGGTGGTCTTTATTCACACAGAAAACAACCTGATCATTAGCCAGAACAACATTGTGAAATTTATCAATATTATACTGTTCCATATTGACCAGCGCCAGGTCCAGAGTATCATTCTGAACCAGATCACAGGCGCGGACAGAGCCGTATTCTTCCAGCATGACTGCGATTTCAGGATAATCCTGGTGAAATGCAGTGAGCAGTTCCGGGAAAAATACAGTACTTAGCATAGGTGGGATTCCAATCCGAAGGGGTGGTTTCACTCTGGACATACTGGAATAGTCGGCCTGAAGTTCATTGCAATATTGAAGAATATAAGTAGCTTTTTCATAGAAGGCTTCGCCTTCCTGGGTGAGGATCAGCTGATTTCCCTTTCGGTAGAAAAGGCTGATTCCAAATTCAATTTCCAGATCGCGGATGGCAACGGAAACGGTAGGCTGAGTTACATATAATTCTTCAGCGGCTTTCGTAATACTGTGACAGCGGCTGGCTGTACAGAAGTAGCGCAGTTGATTCAACGTCATAATAAATACTCCTGAAAAATGCATGATTATTTATTGCATATCTATTAATTGGCTTTGAGATATACATTTAGATTCTAATACGTAAGAATAAAAGTCTGCGAGTAGGACAGCACTCCAGTATAGAGGGATGATTTTTCAAATATGTTCCAGAGTAATTGACCGGCAATAAATTCTACAAACAGACTCTTTTCTTATATAAAATATCATATTCATGTAATGATTTCTATATTAGTTTTGAAATTTCAGACTTTTTATAGCAATATTGCATAAAAAATAGTTGCTAAAATTGAAAATATAAAAAAAAATTATACGGTCATACAGTTCATTAATTTGTTTTTTTACAGGTACGTAGATATAATAAAGTCATAAAAGAAATGTGTTCGGCCGACATCTTTCAGAGAAAAACAGTGTGCAGGAAAATTGTTTTTTGAATCAATCAGAACATCAATTTACCGATACACAAAAGGATAAAAAGGGAAAGGAGATTACATAAATGTCTCACACAACAATCACACTGCTGTTTCTTGTGTTCACGATTATTAGTTTCATCCTTGAGAAAATTCCACTTGGACTTACAGCTTCGATCTGTGCAATCGGTTTGACACTTACCGGAGTTGTGGATGCAACTACAACATTTTCACAGTATGTAAACAGCAACGTAATCTTATGCGTTGGCATGTTTGTAGTAGGCCAGGCATTATTTGAAACAGGAATGGCCAATAAGATCGGAGGTCTGGTTACCAGATTTGCCAAAACAGAAAAAACTCTGATTGTAGCCATTATGGTAATTGTAGGCGTGATGTCCGGTTTCTTATCTAATACAGGTACAGCGGCAGTTCTGATTCCTGTGGTTTGTGGAATCGCAGATGAATCCGGTTATTCCAGAAGCCGTCTTCTGATGCCGTTAGTATTTGCAGCAGCACTTGGCGGAAATCTTTCCATTATCGGTGCACCTGGAAATCTGATGGGAGTTAACGCATTACAGGAAATGGGAATGTCTACAAGCTTCTTCATGTATGCGCCGGTTGGAATTCCGATGCTTGTGATTGGAATCCTTTATTTTGTCTGTCTTGGATATAAACTTCTTCCGGATGGAAAAACGACAGCAGTTGCTGCGGCTGAAGAACAGCAGGATTTCAGTGAAGTTCCGAAGTGGAAACAGACAGTTTCCTTAGTAGTTTTGGTTCTTGTAATTCTTGCGATGATCTTTGAAGAACAGATTGGAATCAGCATTCAGATTTCAGCTTGTATCGGAGCGATTTTCCTGGTGCTGACAGGAGTAATCTCTGAGAAAGAGGCGCTGGCTTCTATTGATCTGAAAGTAGTATTGCTTTTCGGTGGTTCTCTTACACTGGCAAAAGCCCTGGATACAACAGGTGCCGGTGAGCTGATTGCGGATAAGATCGTAGGACTTCTCGGAGCAGATCCGAATCCGATCATTCTTCTGCTGGTAATCTTTATTGTAACCTGTGTACTGACAAATTTCATGTCAAATACGGCGACAACAGCACTGATGATTCCGATTGCAGTTTCTCTGGCGAATAACCTCGGAGCAGATCCAAGATCAGTTGTTATCGCAACTGTAATTGCAGGTTCCTGTGCTTATGCGACACCTATCGGAATGCCTGCAAACACAATGGTAGTAGGACTTGGAGGATATAAATTCAAGGATTATGTGAAATCAGGTTTGCCATTGATTCTGGTGTCCTTTGTAATCTGTATGATTTTATTGCCGATTCTGTTTCCATTCTATCCGTAAAAATGGAATAGGCTATCTTGCCAGCTACGTGCCCGGCGGTTGGAAAATATTAAGTTAAAAAGCAAAAAAAATTGCTTTACATATAACACAACAAAACCCAAAAATTAAATGCCAAAAACAGGACAGTTCTGAATCTACAGTTCAGTCCAAATGTCGCTGTTTGCTCAGTGACAGATGTAGGGGGAAGTTAATTGGAAACTTAACTTGCCAGTACATTGGTAACACGAAAATATCTGAAGTATATCAGGAGGTAAAACATGACTAAGGAAAATGGAGTTAAAGTATTAACAGACATGGTAGCAGATTTTGTTGCCCACATTGGAAAAAAATTACCGGATGACGTAGTAGCGAAACTGGAAGAACTTGGATCTCAGGAAACGGATGCACTTCCGAAAGTTCTCTACGAGACAATGACGAAAAACCAGGGACTGGCTGTCGAATTAAACCGTCCAAGCTGCCAGGATACAGGTGTTCTTCAGTTCTGGCTGAAATGTGGAACTAATTTCCCATATATCAATGAACTGGAAGGACTTTTGAAAGAAGCTGTTGTACAGGCTACTTTTGCAGCACCATTAAGACATAATTCCGTAGAGACTTTTGATGAATATAATACCAAGAAGAATGTTGGAAAAGGAACACCGACTGTATGGTGGGATATCGTTCCGAACAGTGATAAATGTGAAATTTACGCATACATGGCAGGCGGCGGATGTACTCTTCCGGGAAAAGCAATGGTACTTATGCCAGGTGCAGGTTATGAAGGCGTCACAGATTTTGTACTTGATCAGATGACCAGTTATGGACTGAATGCTTGTCCTCCGCTTCTTGTCGGTGTTGGTGTAGGTACATCTGTAGAGACTGCAGCTCTCAATTCCAAAAAAGCACTGATGCGTCCGATTGGCTCTCATAATGACAATGCCAATGCTGCTAAGATGGAGAAACTGTTGGAAGATGGAATCAATGCAATCGGCCTTGGACCGCAGGGAATGGGAGGAAAATATTCCGTAATGGGCGTAAATATCGAGAATACAGCACGCCATCCATCTGCAATCGGTGTTGCAGTAAATGTAGGCTGCTGGTCACATCGTCGTGGTCATATTGTAGTGAATCCTGACCTGACAGTAACCTGTGATACACATTCCACTTGGAAATTCAATGCATAAATGGAGGGAAAAATCATGATCGAAATCAGAGGAGATAAAAAAGTTCTTATTACACCAATCAGTGCAGAAGATCTGGCAGATATTAAAATCGGTGATATTGTATGGCTGGACGGAGATCTGATGACCTGTCGTGATGTGGCACATCGCCGTCTTGTTGAGTATGGAAGAGAACTTCCATATGATATCAGAAACAAAGCAATTTTCCATGCAGGACCTATTGTCCGTAAAATCGAAGGGACAGAAGATGATTATGAAATGGTTTCTGTAGGACCGACAACTTCCATGCGTATGGAGAAATTTGAATATGAATTTACGAAATTAACAGGTGTCCGCGTGATCGTGGGAAAAGGTGGAATGGGACCAAATACAGAGCGTGCATGTAAGGAATTTGGTGCGATTCACTGTGTATTCCCGGCCGGATGTGCTGTTGTAGCGGCCACTGAAGTTGAGAAAATCGCAGAACATCACTGGGATGAACTGGGAATGCCGGAAACATTATGGTGCAGTAAAGTCAAAGAGTTTGGTCCGCTGATCGTATCTATTGATGCGCAGGGAAGAAACCTTTTCGAAGAGAATAAGGTAATCTTTAATCAAAGAAAAGAAGCAGCCAAACAGGCTATTTATCCGGAAGTAAAATTCATTAAATAATAAAAAGTAATACATTAAGAAACTTATCGATTAATGCCAATAATAATTCCTCAAAACCATCTTTATCATACAGGTGTACAAAGAGTGTGTCTCACTTTTGGTATACCTGTATTTTTATATCAATGATAGAAAAATTACCGTGTAATGTTCCTAAAATAATATGAAATGCTCGATAGCGGTGTAGTGGAGAATGATTATGCCGCTAAAGTACTCTGGTGTAACTTCGGGAGAGAGTAAAATAGTTAAAATTGTTGTCGTAGAGTTTTGGTTGACAACGATCTGTCATCATATATAATTAGATGATATCAGGGCGATAGCTCATAATATCAAAGGATTTTAAGAAATTTCCGGAAAGGATAACTATGTATCGTATTTTTATCGTAGAGGATGATGAGATCATCTCAGAAGTACTGAAAAAGAATCTTTCGTCCTGGGGATATGATGTGTCCTGTGCGGAGGATTTTTCCAATATTATACAGGAATTTGTACGCAGAGATCCCCAGCTTGTCCTGCTGGATCTGAAGCTGCCTTTCTATAATGGCTTTCACTGGTGTGAAGAAATACGCAGAATTTCTCAGGTTCCGGTTATCTTTATTTCTTCGGCGGCAGATAACATGAATATGGTTATGGCAATGAGCCGCGGTGCAGATGATTTTATTGCAAAACCGTTTGATATGGATGTACTGACTGCAAAAATTCAGGCGATTCTGCGCCGCGCATATTCCTTTGGAACTCCGGGAAATGTTCTGGAATATAATGGAGTTGTTCTGAGTCCTTCCCGCTGTACCCTGACGTGGAATGGAAACGATATTGATCTTACGAAAAATGAGCTTCGTATTCTGGAAATATTGATGGAGCATGCCGGAAAGGTTGTTTCCAGAGATGCGATTATGACGAAGCTATGGGAGAGCGACAGTTTTATTGATGACAATACGCTGACTGTGAATATTACCCGCCTGCGCAGGAAACTGGAAAAAGAAGGGCTGAAAGAATTTATCATTACCAAAAAAGGTCTTGGATATATGGTATAAGGCGCAGTATAAACAAAAGGATTTTTTATGAAACTATTTCTGGATTATATAAACAAAATTAAATTCTATATCATTCTGCAGATGTTTCCCGTAATACTTGCAGAAATAATTTTCTTTCTTTATCAGCTGCCGATAGAACCGATGGTGTATGTTACTGTTTTCTGGTTATTAACCGGAATTTGTGCGTGTCTGAACGGATTTTACAGATACAGGAAAAAGGTACAACAGTTGGAACTGATCGCAGCTGCACCGGATATTAATCTTTCGCAGCTGGATTCTCCTGTTGGTCAGGCTGAAAGACTTCAACAGGAAATCATGCAGCAGCTGGATCAGATGCGTATCGATGTGGAGACTGCCAGCCAGAAGTCGTCTGAAGACATGACAGATTATTATACGATGTGGGCACATCAGATCAAAACGCCGATTTTTGCACTGCGTCTTTTGCTTCAGGAGAGTCCTGAGGAAAATAAAGAGAAACTTTCGGAACTTTTTAAAATTGAGCAGTATGTGGAGATGGTTCTTGGCTATCTAAGGACAGAAGATATGTCTTCGGATCTTAAGCTTTCCCACTGTTCTCTTGACCGGATCATACGTGATCAGATTCATAAATATGCAGGAATTTTTGTCTCAAAGAAACTCACACTTACTTATGAAAGTATTTCGCAGGATGTTCTGACGGATGAAAAATGGCTGGGATTTGTGATCGGACAAATTTTATCCAATGCCCTGAAATATACCCGGACCGGAGGAATCCGAATTTATCTGGAGAAAAAATTAACTTTGGATACAGATGATGTAAGTATTTCAGTAGGAAATGATGGCTGCAATAAAGTAGAAAACCTTACCCTGGTCATTGAAGATACCGGAATTGGTATTCGTGCAGAAGATATTCCGCGAATCTTTGAAAAAGGCTACACCGGGGTAAACGGACGGGACGATAACCGCGCAACAGGTATCGGACTGTATCTCAGCAACAAGATTATGCATAAACTGGGACATCGCCTTTATATAACTTCTACGGAAGGAAAAGGAACGAAAGTATTTTTTGAATTTTCTGGTAAAGATTTGGATATGTATTAATTTTTTCGAATTAATATAAGATAGCTCTATGCTTCAACCGGAAAACTACCTAATAATGGATGGAAACTTACTAATATCTAAGTGACACGAAACCTTACAGAAATGTAAGGTTTTTTCATATAATGTAACCTGTTTCGATGGCAGAAGCCGTAAAAAATTCTTATACTTACGGTATCAATTAAAAGAAAGGAGCCCCATTTATGGCTTTGCTTGAAGTTACAAATATCAAAAAAATATACAGTACACGTTTCGGGGGAAACAAGGTACAGGCGCTTTCAAATGTTACATTTTCTGTAGAGGAAGGTGAGTTTGTCGCGATTATGGGGGAATCTGGTTCCGGTAAGACGACTTTGCTGAATATTCTTGCGTCTCTGGATCGTCCGACATCCGGAGAGGTTCTTCTGGAAGGAAAAAATATCGTACACCTTACAGAAAAAGAAATATCAGCATTCAGAAGGAAAAATCTTGGATTTGTTTTTCAGGATTTTAATTTGCTGGATACCTTCAGCCTGAGAGATAATATTTATCTTCCACTTGTTCTTACAGGAGAAGATTATCGTGAGATGGAACAGAAAATCCGCCCGATTGCGCAGGCTCTTAAGATCACAGAAATTCTGGATAAATTTCCATATGAAGTTTCCGGTGGTCAGAAACAACGTGCCGCTGTTGCAAGGGCGTTGATCACGAATCCCAAACTGATTCTTGCGGATGAACCGACGGGCGCACTTGATTCAAAGGCGGCATCAGCACTTCTTTCCGTATTTGGTGAAATCAATGCAGAGGGACAGACAATCCTCATGGTCACACACAGTGCACAGGCAGCCAGCCATGCATCCAGAGTCCTTTTCATCAAAGATGGAGAAGTTTTTCATCAGATATACAAAGGCAGTAAATCGCGTCAGGAAATGTATCAGATGATCGCGGATACGCTTACGATACTTACGACAGGTGGTGAGCAGCATGCATAAGGGGATTTTTTCCAGACTTGCAAAACAGAATATCCGAAACAACAAAAGCACATATATTCCATACATGATCACCTGTATTTTCTGTATTGCAATGATTTATATGATGGAATTTCTGCGTGACTGCCCGACACTGGATCAGGCAGTGCGTCAGGCGGATGAAGTGCGTATGATCGTGTTTACAGGAGAGATAGTCGTAGAGATCTTCTGTATTATTTTTCTGATCTACAGTAACAGTTTTCTGATGAAGAGAAGGCAGAAAGAGATAGGTCTTTATAATATTCTTGGACTGGAAAGGAATCACATTGGAATCGTAATGTTTCTTGAAACGATCATTACCTCAATAGGTTCACTTGCCGGTGGCATTGCTGCCGGAATTATTGGAAGTAAGCTGGCACTTCTTTTGCTGTTAAAGCTGCTTCATATCCCTTCAGTGCTTGGATTTTATATTTCAGTAAAGGGTATTTTTACCTGTCTGTTTATGTTTGGCATCATATTTTTGATGATTCTGTTTCTGAACCTTGCGAAAATTCATTTAAGCCGTCCGGTAGAATTACTTCGCGGTAATAATACCGGAGAAAAAGAACCGGCAGCAAAATGGCTTATGGCATTGATTGGTTTTATCTGCCTTGGCGCAGGTTATTACCTTGCGGTTATGACTGAATCTCCAATCAAGGCAATTACGATATTTCTTCTTGCTGTTATTCTTGTTATGGCAGGGACTTATCTGCTTTTTACCGCAGGAAGTATTGTGATTCTGAAATTTCTCCGACGCAGAAAGAGTTTTTATTACAGGACTGGAAATTTTATCAGCATATCGGGAATGCTTTACCGAATGAAGCAGAACGCAATCGGTCTGGCAAGTATCTGTATACTAAGTACAGGTGTTCTGCTTATGATTTCCATGACAGTTTCCATTTATTTCGGAATGAATGATATTATGCTGAATCGCTATCCGTATGATGTTGATATGTCTGTTACCAGCATAAGCGAAGAAGAATGTCAGACCGCAATAGAGGCTTTTGAAAAAGCTATTGCGGATAATAAAGTTCCGGTAGAAAAGTCTGTGGAGGAAATCTATCTGGATATCGTATGCAGCAAAAACGGTGATCAGATTCTGATAAAACCAACAAATACTATTCGAAATTCTGATTCAGTACTGGTACTTTCTCTTTTGAATCAGGCAGAATATGAAAGACTTACAGGAATTTCTGCAAATCTCAATGATGGTGAAATTTTTGCATGGTATCCTTCAGCTGTGCAGAAAGATTCAGTTACTGTTGATGAGACAGAATTTACAGTGAAAAAATGGCTGGATAAGAATCCTCTGACCTGTGGTGAAGATGCAGTCAGTGATAATGCAGTGCTGGTTGTTACAGATGAAGATTTTAAGAAATTTGATGAGATGCGTACAGAAATGTATAAAGGAGTTTCTTCTGCTCCTGCGGGAGAGGACCTGACACTTCATCTTGGCCTGGACATTACTGGTTCGGAGACGGAGAAGATTGAATTTGGAACCCCGGTAATGGAAACTGTTAAAGATTTGAAAAAAAGCGGAGGTTTATCAGAGAATGCATGGATAATTTCCGGAATCCGTCAGCAGGAATATGAGTCCTATTATGCGGATAATGGTTCTCTTTTGTTTATCGGAATCTTTCTGGGTTCTCTTTTCCTTATGGGAACAGCTATGATTATTTATTATAAACAGATTTCAGAAGGTTATGAAGACCAGAAGCGATTTGAGATCATGCAGAAGGTTGGCTTAAGCCGCCGGGAGGTCAGAAGTTCTGTCCGCAGACAGATTCTGATGGTATTTTTCCTCCCGCTGTTAATGGCAATGCTTCATATTACCATGGCATTTCCAATGATCCGCCGGTTACTTTTACTTTTCGGAATGACGAATACGAAGTTATTTATTGGATGTACGGCGGGAACAGTTCTGATCTTTGCTGTTGTGTATGGATTGATTTATCTTATGACGGCGCGTTCTTACTATCATATTGTAGAGAGAAAATAACTATTACGATGTTAAACAGCGGAATAGATTTTCATTTTCTTTTATCCGATAAATACTTGATTTTTTGCGGAATTTTATATACACTTGTCATATAAGTTAACAGTTTTTTAATGCTAATTTTTTATTAAGGACACCTTCTTTCGTATGTGTATGTTTTGTTGGTAACATAATTATACAGCAAAAGGTGTCCTTTTTGATTGTTTATGCATAAAAAAAAGCTGTAACTTTTTTCCGTATTAATATTCTCTGTTTTACTTTATAAACGCTAGTAAAAGGGAGACTTAAAAAAAAACGAAATCTCTGTTTATATGATCATCTGAAATAACATAACCATAACCGGCATTGTAATGATTGACAACAAAGTGGTCATAACATTGATCGCACTGGCGTACCTGGAATCATTTCCATAAACCTGACACATCTGCGTTACTGTAGAGGCAGATGGAGTGATGATCGCCAGAAAGACGATAAGCATGATCTTATTGCCGTCAGCGGAAAAGGAAGCTAGATTGCTGAGCTTTATCAACACAAGAGCAATCAAAGGAACAGCTATCAAGCGCAAAAAAGTGATAAAATAAACTCTTTTATTTGCAAATATCTGTTTCAGGTTCATTCCTGCAAAGAGCATACCTGTTACGATCATGCTGGCAGGACCAATCATAGTGCCAACGGAAGCAAGCGTATTTCCGATAATTTCCGGCAAGCGGATTCCTGTAAAGAAAAGTATAACACCAATAAATATGGAAATCATATTGATGTTCAATATAATCTTTTTCCAGTCATAAGAAGCTTCACGACTGATGATCTTCTTACAGTGAGTCCACAGAAAAACAAGCTGCACACTCATAAAAACACATCCATACAGTACCCACTCCTGTCCAAGAATAAATGTGACAATCGGTACGATCAGGTTTCCGGAATTAGAGTAGTAAACGGAAGCGACTTCCACTTCGTTCAGATGTAAAAGCTTTCCGGCTACGGAAATAACAACAAGAAGAATCACCTGAGTCATAACAGATGCGGCAAAAGCAATCAGAAGTCCTTTTACGGTATCTGTAGTATAATCAACCTGAAAAGCATTGATAATGACGCAGGGAACGATCAGATAAAGAATGATCTTCGATAAAACTTTGCTGTCGTCGTCCCTTACAAGTCCCGTCTTTACAATTAAATATCCCATGAAGATCATAAGAAAAAGCTGCACGATCTGCTGCATGAGAAGTATGCTGATGTTCATAAAATTATCCCCTGCATTTCTTGTAAAATTAATCTGGCTGGCAGAGGTCTGGTTCCTAGAGAGTGTTTGAAAATCTGCCAACGGTCGAGGATATTATAGAACTTCTATAAGACGATTGCAAGGTTTACAAACCACTTCTGTCAGGAAATGCAGATGAGCTGACCGAGGCGCTTGACAGTGAAATTGTCAGCGACTCAAACCCATATACGCCAGAAGAAGAGCCAGCGCTAGAAAAGGTTTAACGAATGAAAAAGGGTTCTGAGAAAATCAGAACTCTTTTTCGTTTAGGATGATTTTGGTATACTATGAAAATGATTCTTTCGGTTTTGCAATCATAAAAATTGATAAAAGCATGATTGTAAAAGGAAAAAAAATACTTTATAATGTTACAAATTGCTATAAATAAGCGTTCGCAATTGGATAACTGTCGGAAGAGATTTCATATAATTTAATGAAGTGAGCATTTTACTAATTTTTAAAGAAGAAGGAGGAGTAAAAATTGATTTGTGGAATGACTTATTATCAAATATGCTGGTATTTTTTGGTGTATTCTTTTGGAGGCTGGGTTGTTGAAGTGATTTTCCATGCAGTAACTTTGGGAAAAGTTATTAACAGAGGATTTTTAAATGGTCCGGTTTGCCCGGTGTACGGGTTTGGAGTAATCTCTGTTTTTGCGATGATAAATACGCTTCAAAGCAGTGGTTATCAGATGAGTGATGGTATGATATTTATATTTGGGGTTATTTTAGCTACAGTAGTAGAGCTGATAGCAGGATGGCTGTTAGATGTATGTTTCCACGCAAGATGGTGGGATTATTCGGATAAACCTTTAAATTTCCATGGATATATCTGCCTGGAATTCTCGTTGATATGGGGATTGGCAATTGTTCTTGTTGTGAAGGTTTTTCAGAGATATGTAGAAAATCATACGTCATCGCATGCGGATTCCATGTTAGGCTGGGTTGTTTTGGCAATTTTGTATGCTGCTTATCTGGCTGACTTTATTGTAACAGTAGCAGTTATCCGGGGATTAAATAAAAAGCTTACCAGACTGGATAAGATCCGTTCAGATATGAGGATTGTAAGCGATAAAATCAGTGATACACTGGCAACTACAACAATAGAAACAGCACAGGCTGTAGGAGAAAAGAAAGTTCAGGCAGCTTTGGCAAGGGCTGAATTACGTGATTCGGCAGAACTTAAGAAAGATAAATCTTTGGAAATGCTCCGCAAGAAAAAAGCTGAACTGCAAAAAGAATTTGATGATCTTTCAAACACAATTACTAATCATACAATTGTTGGACAGGGAAGAATTATTAAGGCGTTTCCGAAGATGAAACATAGAGATTATTATGAATTGATTCAGGAACTGAAAAATAGATTTTAACCGAATAAACTGCGAAGCAGTTATTCGGTTATGAAAAAGTATCTTACATTTTTGCGGTCACTGCTGAAAGATCGTCCATATGTTAAATTTGTGTATATGACAGGTATCCTCCCAATTGCAAAATACTCCAGCGGTTCAGAATTAAATATGTTTGCCGAATATACGATGGCAGGGGAAGAAAGATTTTCTGAATATTTTGGATTTACAGAGCAGGAAGTGGATGAGCTATATGAACGATATCAAGAGAGAAATAAAAATGCTTTGAAGGTGAGTCGTGAGGGATTAAAACTTTGGTATGATGGATATAATACACAGTCTGGCGAAAAACTGTATAATCCGAGATCCGTTGTTATGGTGTTATCTAATAACAATCTTGGCAATTATTGGACCAGTTCAGGACCATATGATGAAATTTATTATTATATTTCCAATAATGTAGCAGATGTCAGAGATGATCTGGCATTGATGATCGCCGGAGAAAGTGTTCCTGTGAGAATCTATGAATATGCAGCGACTTCTCAGAATCTGAAAACAAAAGAGGAAATTTTTTCAGCAATGGTTGTCTATGGATTTCTGAAATATGAAAAAGGCAGAGTATCTGTGCCGAACAGGGAATTGATGGAGAAATTTTCAGATATGCTTCGAAAAGAACCTTCATTGGGATATGTATATCGTCTGGCGAATATCTCATCCAAAATGCTGCAGGCAACGCTGGCTGGTGATACGGACACAATGTCCGAGATTATTACGTATGCACATAACACAGAAGTTCCGATTTTGTCATATAACAATGAAACAGAACTGTCAGCAGTTATTAATCTGATATATCTTGCAGCACGGGATGAGTACAGAGTGGAGCGGGAAGATAAAGCAGGCAGAGGGTTTGTGGATTTTATATTTTATCCGATCAGATATGACCAGGACTGCATTATACTGGAATTAAAAGTAGATCACACACCGGAAGATGCAATCAGACAGATTTGTGAGAAAGAATATGCATTACGTTTTAGAGAAAAAACAGCGGAACAAATCAGATATACGGGAAGGATTCTGGCAGTTGGAATCAGCTATAATAAAGAAACGAAAGAACACAAATGTAAGGTAGAGGTGTTGTGACTGAAAAAGGAGAAATAAGTAATTTCCATTTACTTCCAAATCTTCTAATGGAGACATTATGGCATGTAGAACTTGGTGTGGGATATAACACTCCGGGGATTATCAAATATCCTTTCTGGCAGATGACAGATGCATGGCCAAAGGCAAAATACGTCTGTCTTAATGCAGGAGATGCGTCTGCACCTGGTGCGATAAAGAAAAAATCAATTTGTATCAATGGAGATACCAGAAATATTTTACTTTTAAGAATGAACAGGAGACATCAGCACAATGTTAGATGAAAGGATATATAAGAGTTATATAGGAATCTTGAAAGAAGAAATGGTTCCTGCAATGGGGTGCACAGAACCGATCGCACTGGCATATGGAGCGGCCAGGGCACGAGAAGTTCTGGGAAAAGAACCGGAACATATCACCGCAAAATGCAGTGGAAACATTATAAAAAATGTCCGTTGTGTTATCATTCCAAACTCCGGCGGATTGACTGGAATTGAAGCAGGTGTAGTCCTTGGTGCAGTAGCCGGAGACCCATCCCTGAATATGGAAGTTCTTTCGAAGGTAAATGAATCCGGAAGAAAGAGATGTTGTGAACTTCTGGACAAAAAGATATGCAAAGTAGAACTTCTGGACTCCCCGGTAGTCCTGCACTTTATTATAGAAATGCAGGCTGGAGATGACACAGTAAGTCTGGAAATTAAATACGATCATATAAATGTAACCAAAATTGTAAAGAATCAGGAAGTCCTGCTGGATTCAGATCAAAAATCCGGTGAAACTCCAGCTGCAGCAGACAGAACTCTGCTCAATCTGGAAGATATTAAAACATTTGCAGATACTGTAGAACTTGATGATGTCAAAGAAATTATAGAAAATCAGATCCGCAGCAATATGGCAATTGCCCATGAAGGAATGACTGGTAAATACGGTCTTGGAATTGGCCGGATCATCCGTGAAACCTATTCCAATGATATGCTCACAAAAATGCGCAGTCTCACAGCCGCAGCTTCCGAAGCCAGAATGGGCGGATGTGACATGCCGGTAGTCATCAACTCAGGCAGCGGAAACCAGGGAATTGCCTGTTCTGTACCTCTGATCGTGTATGCCAGAGAAATGGAACTTCCGGACTATGTACTGTACCGCGCACTGGTATTTTCTAACCTTCTAACTGTATATCAGAAACAGTATATAGGTAAACTTTCCGCATTTTGCGGTGCAGTATCCGCATCCTGTGCAGCTGGTGCCGGAATTACTTACATGGGCGGTGGAGAACTTTCTGTGATCAAGAAGACCATAGAGAATACGCTTGCCAATATTCCGGGAATCATCTGTGATGGAGCGAAAATATCCTGTGCAGCGAAAATTGCCGCCAGTCTTGATGCTGCATTCCTGGCACATCATCTTGCTATGAACGGTCAGTCCTATGCGCCATACACCGGAATTCTCAAGGAAGAAGCCGGCGAAACCATCAGCTGCGTAGGACAGATCGGCAAAGAAGGAATGAAAGAAACAGACAAAGAAATTCTGCGGATTATGTTAGAGCGTGTTTGATTTTATGACAAAGTAAAAAAGAACGGTATATTCTCCTGCTGAAAAAAAGACATAATTGCACTGGTTTTGTGATAAGACAAGAAAAAATAATGACTATAAATTTCAATTCATCTATTATGTTCATCTGAAAATAGGAATATAAATGACCTGAAACGAAAAAAGTATAATTACGGTCATCTTAAGAAACCGATGAAAATGACCTGAAACGAAAAAAGTACAATTACAGTCATGTATAGAAGAGAATATGAATGACTTAAAACAAGAAAAGCAGAATTACGGTCATCTTAAAATGAAATTATGAATGACTTGAATAATTGCGCGTCGCATTCTCGTTACTTAGTGATGAGTTGATGAGTTAGACGCGCAAATTTTTTACTCAAAGAAAGAACATATGTTTACTTCTGGCACTATATGTGCTAAAATATAGCCATGGGTAGTAGAAAAA
>ENA-ORTY01000443-ORTY01000443.1-human-gut-metagenome-genome-assembly--contig:-NODE-443-length-56224-cov-5.784810_pt1 | contig 56224 bp, 44 predicted proteins | sample MGYA00241917_ERZ509198 | MGnify/ENA primary metagenome ERZ509198 (study PRJEB26280, sample SAMEA2338857) | human gut metagenome | biome: human gut; feature: human-associated habitat; material: faeces...
GCGCAGACACAAATCTCGCGATTGAAAAATTTTATTTTTCAATCTTTATTCCTCCTACAGTCCCAGATATTTCTTAAATTCCGGCAGATATTTTCTGGATACATAATCCTTACAGCCGTTTTTCAGCTTCAGAAGAAGCGTTCCATTAAATCCCGCTTCAATGCTTTCCAGATAGGAAAGATTGACCAGCGTGGATTTCGAAATCTGCATAAACTGATTTCCAAGCTGCTTTTCTAATTCGTAAAGTCTTTTTCTGGAACGATATTTTGAACACTTTCCAAAAAGAATCGTATCCCCGGCCTCCACACGCACCATATAGATTTCCTCCGGCTGCAGAACAACGAGATTATCCTCATTCTGCAGCGCCGTGATCGGCGTTTCCTGCCGGCTGAAACTTTCCATGATCTTCTGAATTTCATCCGTTATTTTATCCGCATAAATGACTGCATACGAAATCCGGTATTCCGGTGAAAGCTCAATGCTCACTTTCATGTCCAGACCTCCTTTCCTTTCGTTGACAAAAGCATACACGAAAACATGCGGTTTGTCTCAGGATCAGAGGTAAGTTGACAAAAAAGCTCTCTCAAATGCACCTGTGGCTTTGCTGCACAAATTTTCGTTTTTTCAAAAAAGGGGCTTGACAGTTTTATTATTTGTGAGTATGATACGTCACATAAAGCAAAGGCGCTTTGGAGAATCTTCTCCGAAGTGCCTTTTTTCGTTCTAAAGAATACCTTCTGCAGGACGAAACGTTTCGTCAGACAAAACACCGAAATGTACAATGCTTACCCTACAGTTGAAAGGAGATTTGATCTATGTCAAAAAGTATTCCTGAAATTTACGGCAGCCTGGTCTTTAACGACAAAGTGATGCGCGAAAAGCTCCCCAAGGATATTTACAAAGCGCTGCGTAAAACAATCGAAAATAACACCCATCTGGAACTGGATGTTGCCAATTCCGTTGCGGTTGCCATGAAGGAATGGGCCGTTGAGCACGGCGCTACCCATTATACGCACTGGTTCCAGCCCATGACCGGTTTCACTGCTGAAAAGCATGACAGCTTCATCAGTCCGGTCGGAGATGGTCAGATCATCATGGATTTCTCCGGAAAAGAGCTGGTAAAGGGTGAGCCGGATGCGTCCAGCTTCCCGTCCGGCGGTCTGCGCGCTACTTTTGAAGCAAGAGGTTATACGGCATGGGATCCTACTTCTCCCGCTTTTATTAAAGATGGAACCCTTTACATTCCTACCGCTTTCTGTTCTTACAGCGGCGAAGCACTGGATAAAAAGACTCCTCTGCTGCGTTCCATGGAAACTCTGAACACAGAGGCAGTCAAGATTCTGCAGCTGCTCGGAAACAAGGATGTTACAAGTGTTTCCACCACCATCGGTCCTGAGCAGGAGTATTTCCTGGTTGACAAAGCTCTGTATGAGCAGAGAAAAGATCTGATCTTTACCGGCAGAACTCTGTTCGGCGCAATGTCTCCCAAGGGTCAGGAAATGGAAGATCATTATTTCGGCGCATTAAAGCCCCGCGTATCCGCATACATGCATGATTTGGATGAAGAGCTCTGGAAGCTTGGCATCCCTGCAAAGACAAAGCATAACGAAGTTGCTCCTGCCCAGCATGAGTTAGCTCCGATTTTCGACACGGCAAACGTTGCCGTCGATCACAATCAGCTGACGATGGAAGTCATGAAAAAAGTTGCTGACAAACACGGTCTGGTATGCCTGCTCCATGAAAAACCCTTCGACGGTATCAATGGTTCCGGTAAACACAACAACTGGTCCATGATTACAAATACTGGTGTAAACCTGCTGGAGCCCGGACGTACTCCTGCTGAAAACGCACAGTTCCTGATTTTCCTGATGGCTGTCATCAAAGCGGTTGACGATTATGCAGATCTGCTGCGTATCTCCGTTGCCAGCGCAGGAAATGATCATCGTCTCGGTGCAAACGAGGCGCCTCCGGCTATTATCTCCATCTTCCTTGGGGATGAGCTGACTGCCGTTCTGGATTCCATTGAAAATGATACCTTCTTTGGCAAGCATCCTCTTGTTCAGATGGATACCGGCGCAACTGTACTGCCTCATTTCTTTAAGGATAATACCGACAGAAACAGAACCTCACCCTTTGCATTTACCGGCAATAAATTTGAATTCAGAAGCCTTGGCTCTTCCAGCTCTGTGGCAGGTCCAAACATCATTTTAAATACAGCTGTTGCAGAAGCACTGCGTCAGTTCTACGGAGAATTAAAGGCCTTCCCCGAAGATCAGATGGATGAAGCAGTTCGCGCTCTGGTAAAGAGAGCGATCCTGAAGCACAAAAAGGTTATCTTTAACGGCAACGGCTATTCTGACGAATGGGTTCAGGAAGCTGAAAAGCGCGGTCTGTACAACTTAAAGTCCACTCCTGATGCGCTTCCTTATTTCATTCACGAGAAGAATATCGACCTGTTTACCAGCCATCACATCTTCTCCAAAGAAGAGATCTTCTCCAGATATGAAATTTTGCTGGAGACCTACAGCAAAACCATCCATATCGAAGCAAAGACCATGGAGGATATGGTTCGCCGCGATTTCCTGCCTGCCCTAATGACCTATACAGACGAGGTTGCAGCATCGATCTCCGCGAAAAAAGCAGTTCTTGCAACACTGCCCTGCACCGCACAGGAGAAACTGCTGACCACACTTTCCGGCTATTACGAAGCAATTTATACCGCGGAAGAAAAGCTGGAAGCAGCTCTTGCAACAGCAGAAGGCATGAGCGATCAGCCTGCCCTGTCCCTGTTCTATCACGAGACAATCCTGCCTGATATGGATGCAGTCCGCAGCGCTGTAGATGCTGCAGAAACCTATATTCCTGACAGCATCCTGCCTTACCCGAACTACGAGAAGCTGCTGTTTTCCGTTTAAAACAGCCGGAAGGGACACTTTAAAATGAGTTTTTTTGATCCGGAACAAGAGGATAAACTGAAAGAGGAATGCGGCGTCTTCGGGATTTATAATCCCGATGGCAGCGCCGCTGCTCCTTCTATCTACTACGGGCTTTCTGCTCTGCAGCACCGCGGACAGGAAGCCTGCGGTATTGCCGTCTGTAACACAAATGGCCCGAAAGGAAATATCACCTGGCACAAAGACATGGGGCTTGTCAGCGAAGTATTTCATGAAGAATCCCTGGATTTCCTGAAGGGAAATATCGGCATCGGGCACGTCCGCTACTCCACGACCGGCGCAAGCACCGTGGAAAATGCGCAGCCCCTCGTCTTAAACTATTTAAAAGGCACGCTTGCGCTTGCCCATAACGGCAACATCACAAATGCATCCGAGCTCCGTCAGTCTCTTCAGGAGGGCGGCGCTATTTTCCGCTCTACGACAGACTCCGAGGTCATCGCCTGCGATATCGCACGGGAAAGAACCCACACCTCCTGTGTGGAAGATGCAATTTTACAGACTGCACGCAAATTAAAGGGTGGTTACGCTCTTGTCATCATCAGCCCCAGAAAACTAATCGGCGTCCGAGATCCGCTCGGTTTAAAACCATTATGTCTGGGCAAACGTGGTGACAGCTACATCCTTGCATCGGAAAGCTGCGCCCTGACAGCTGTAGACGCAGAATTTGTACGTGATATTCTTCCCGGCGAGATCGTTACCATTACCGAAAATGGGATCAAATCCGATTCCCGTCTCATCGAGGAAAGTAAAGCTGCACAGATTCCTCATGCACATTGTATTTTCGAATACATCTATTTTGCCCGTCTGGATTCCACGATGGACAATGTAAACATATATGATGCCAGAATCCGCGCCGGAAAAGCGCTTGCCGCTTCCTACCCGGTCGAGGCGGATCTTGTTACCGGAGTCCCGGATTCCGGTCTGGCTGCAGCAATGGGCTATGCGCAGGCCTGCGGTCTGCCCTTCGCCCTTGCGTTTCACAAAAACAGCTATGTGGGAAGAACTTTCATCAAACCCACCCAAAAGGAGCGGGAGTCCGCTGTTCACCTGAAACTGAGCGTACTCTCCAGCGTCGTAAGAGGCAAACGCCTTGTCCTGATTGACGATTCTATCGTCCGCGGCACGACAATGGCCAGCCTGATCCGTATGTTAAAGGATGCCGGCGCAACGGAGGTACATGTACGTATCAGCTCCCCTCCTTTTCTTTTCCCCTGTTACTACGGAACCGACGTTCCCAGCAACGATCAATTGATCGCGTCCTCCCACACTGCTGCCGAAATCTGCGCCTCTATCGGCGCAGACTCCCTCGGTTACATGAAGCTGGAGGACTTGAAGCAGATGACCGGGGATCTTCCACTTTGCAAAGCATGCTTTGACAGTCACTACCCTGTATAACTCTCCCCCTGACTGTCAGATGCATACTTTATATATCTGTACCGGAACTGAACCGGTATGGAAAATGCCAGCCCGCAGAAATTCTGCGGGCTGGTGTTATGTACAATAAAAACGTCCCGCAAAAATTCTTTACTTATCAACAAAACGACAGTTTTTGAAAGCCTTCCTGTTGTGCTTCCAGCTCCGCAAACAGGTTCCAAACCCGTCTGGTGCTTTTCCTTGCCTCTCTCTTTCTCGCCTGAGTATAATACATTTTTTCTTTATTGCTTCTCTGCGGAAGCAAATGATAATCCTGTTCCATAATCTTCTTAGCACGGTCATGACCGGCAATATATTTCAGATATTTCGCAGGATGACTATTTTCTCCTGCATCCACCTGTCTGTGATACCTGGCTTTTTTTGCCTGCTCCATTGTCATCTTTTTCCCGCCAAACGGACAGTGGAACAGCTTGTAACACTGCTTCCGGTCAAAAAATACTATTTTCCATGCAGCCATATCCGTAAGTACATATAAAATATCTCCGTCATACTCAATACTCATATGATGCTCTTTTGCCTGACGCTCAATATTCCACGCAGCTTTCCGGTAAGCTTCCGGATAAGATGCTGTTCTCTCTTTTCCTACAAGCAAAGCTATTATCTTCTCAAGCTGCCCTGTCTCTTCTTTCCCATCATATCCGCTGCATTGTATCAGATTCGTCCGTCCTATCGTCTCATCCCAAATTTTCTTATACAGCCTGAAATGCTGCTTTGCTGGATCAAACCGGATTTCCCAACAATAATTTTTCGCCTGGATTTTGATCTGATTTTCTTCCAGCTTCGCTAATCCGTCAATCTCTTCAAGAATCTTTTTCATCGCCGGTTCGTAGTCCCTGTACATTTTGCTGAGCTTACAGCAACATTTACAGGGAGATAATTTTCCAGCTGTTTTCTTCTGTAGCTCCACTAATGTCAGATATCCTTCCTTGATACGATTCAAATACTGACATCCCGGTCTGTGATATATTTTTGACTTACTGCTCATCTGCACGATCATACTCATCTTCTCTCTTTCTGTCCCTGTCTGGAACAATTCCAGCATAACAGATAATGTGTCCAAAAAAACGGACTTGCTCTTTGGATTTTCAAGTTTATAAATTTTTCATTTTTTCCTTGACACGTTCTTAGCACGGTGCTATACTGCCAACATAGCAAAGGTGCTACGACAAAACGTCGCAGCACCTTTTTTTATCCGACAACCCAACTCGATTTCGCATGCGGTCGGATAAACATATTCCGGATCTCGGGCAAACCGGATTGTCTGACATCCACCTGAAACGATGCAATGGGGCTTCGAAAGGAAGAAATCCCTGGCGTCGTTTTTTTATACCACAAAATGAGGAGGAACTATTATGACAGAAGAAATCTTAAGCGTTTTAAACGGCGAAGTATTCGGTGTCTGGTTTCTGATCGGCGCTGCGCTGGTATTCTGGATGCAGGCCGGATTCGCAATGGTGGAAACCGGCTTTACAAGAGCAAAGAATGCCGGCAATATCCTGATGAAGAACCTGATGGACTTCTGTATCGGTACCGTTGTTTTCATTCTGATCGGCTTCAGCCTTCTGCTCGGAGAAGACATGGCCGGCATCATCGGAAAACCCGGATTTGACATTTTTACCGATTATGCAAATTTTGACTGGTCAAACTTCGTATTCAACCTTGTGTTCTGTGCAACAACCGCTACCATCGTATCCGGTGCAATGGCAGAACGTACAAAGTTCATTTCCTACTGTGTGTACTCCGGAGTCATTTCCGCAGTCATTTATCCGATCGAAGCACACTGGACATGGGGCGGCGGCTGGCTTTCCCAGATCGGCTTCCACGATTTCGCAGGTTCGAACTGCATCCACATGGTCGGCGGTATTTCCGCTCTGATCGGTGCAGCAATGCTTGGTCCCCGTATCGGTAAGTTTGTAAAGGATAAGGCAGGCAAAGTAACAAAGGTAAACGCATTCCCCGGACATAACCTTCCGATCGGTGCACTGGGCGTTTTCATTCTGTGGCTTGGCTGGTACGGCTTCAACGGTGCTGCTGCAACCTCTGTTGAAGAGCTCGGCTCCATCTTTGTTACTACAACCATCGCTCCCGCCATTGCAACCGTTGTTACCATGATCCTTACCTGGGTAAAATATGGCAAGCCTGATGTTTCGATGTGCTTAAATGCTTCCCTCGCCGGTCTGGTTGCCATTACCGCAGGCTGTGATGTTGTAGATGCTTTTGGTTCCATCGTAATCGGCGCAGTTGCCGGTGTTCTGGTTGTCTTTGGCGTATGGTTTCTGGATTACAAGCTCCATGTGGATGATCCTGTCGGAGCAGTTGCAGTACACTGCTTAAACGGTATCTGGGGCACAGTTGCAGTCGGATTTTTCGCTACTCCTTCCGCTCCTGCCTTTGCAAGAGGCTTCGGTGATGGTGTAAGCTTCGGCGCAAACCAGATCGCAGGTGCAGGTCTCTTCTACGGCGGCGGCTTCAAGCAGCTTGGTTTACAGCTTCTTGGCATGTTCGCTACCATCGCATGGACTGCTGTAACCATCACAATTACATTTATTATTATCAAAAAGATTTTCGGTCTTCGTGTTTCTGAAGAAGAAGAAATTATTGGTCTTGATGCAAAAGAACATGGTCTTCCGTCCGCATATGCCGGCTTCTCCATCATGGATATCTCCAATACCATGACAATGGATGTCAACGAAAACACCGATCTTGGTGTTTCGGATTACGACAAGGCTTCCGAGTTCCAGAAGGATGCAGCTGTCAAGGTTGTGGAAGCTCCGATCACCGCTTCTGCAAGCGGCATTTACAAGGTTGTCATCATTGCAAAGCTGTCTCGCTTCGAAGCACTGAAGACTGCATTAAACGACCTTGGTGTAACCGGTATGACCATGACGCAGGTAATGGGCTGCGGCATCCAGAAGGGTGCAGGAGAAATGTACCGTGGTGCAGAAATCGATGCAACCCTGCTGCCCAAGGTAAAAATCGAGGTTGTCGTCAGCAAGATCCCTGTTGATTCCGTCATTGCAACTGCAAAGAAGGTACTCTTTACCGGTCACATCGGCGATGGCAAGATTTTTGTATACAATGTTGACAGAGTCGTAAAGGTCCGCACCGGCGAAGAAAATATCGCTGCACTGCAGGATGTAGAATGATAACACAGCAAAACAATGCATAAACACGGCAGCATGCCGTATAAAAAATCCCGGTCTCCTGTTCCAAACAACAGGAGACCGGGATTTTTATTCATGACAATAGAATGCTCGCAGAGCGTGCATTCTATTGTTTCATCATCCATCTCGTAACTATAAGACTCCAGAAAATCACATTCCTTTTCCCCCTTTCTGACATTTTCTACACAGACTTTTCCCTTCTCCTATGCTATAGTCAGCGTAAATAGCCTTTAACGCTCTTGGGGGAATATCACAATCCGGGAAAACACCGCACGCTGCGATCTGTTTTCCCTATAAAAAGGAGGACTAACCAATGACAAAAGAATATCCCTGGATGCTCGGCCCTTTTGAAAAGGCTGCCGAAGCCAATCCCTGCCTGGTTCCCAATGCAGCATCCCGCTTTTTCTGCCCGATACAGGAAAAGGAAATCGGCTGGGAAGCCAAAGATGTATTCAATCCCGCTGCCGTTGTCAAAGACGACCGCGTTTATCTGCTCTACCGTGCAGAAGATCATGAGGGAAAATATGCCGGAACTTCCCGTGTCGGAATGGCTGTCAGTGAAGACGGACTGCATTTTCAGACGATGCCGGAGCCTGTCCTGTATCCTGAAAAAGACGAATTTTCCATCTATGAATGGGAAGGAGGATGTGAAGATCCCCGGATTGTAGAAACAAAGGACGGAAAATATTTTCTTTACTATACTTCCTTTAACGGAAAAGTTGCTCTGCTCAGCTGTGCAGAAAGTACCGATCTTGTACACTGGAAAAAACACGGACCGATTTTTAAAGATACGCTGAACGGAAAATATAAAGATCTCTGGTCAAAATCCGGCGCAGTTGTCTGCAGGCAGGAGGGTGACCACTTTTATCCGGTCAAGCTCAAGGAAACCTACTGGATGTACTGGGGAGAAAGTGACATTTATGCTGCCACCTCCGATGATCTGATCCACTGGACACCGGTGGAATTTCTTGCAGATGGTGCAGACCCGTCCCATTCCTTCAGCCAGCACGATTCCCGCTGTAAGGATAACGATGAAGTTGCAAGAGTCCTGCTTCCCATCATCCGCCCCAGAGTCGGCAACTATGATGAATTTCTGTGCGAGCCGGGTCCTCAGGCAATCCTGACAGATGCCGGTATCGTTTTAATCTACAACGGCAAGGGTAACAACCCGGAACGTCTCGGGGGACATGACACTATGTATCAGGGCGGTCAGCTCCTGATCGATCCCGAAAATCCGACCTGTCTGATCGCACGCACCACCCGTCCCTTCATCAGCCCGTCTGAATCCTTTGAGCTGGAAGGACAGGTCATGCCGACCTGCTTTTTGGAGGGTCTTGTCAGCTTCCACGGACGCTATTACATGTACTACGGCACTGCGGACTCCAAGGTAGCCGTTGCATCTGCGCCGCAGGAGTAACAGGGACGTTTGTAGAATATCAACAATAGAATGCACGCTCTGCGAGCATTCTATTGTCATGAATAAAAAGCGCTGCGCAACCGAAGTTTTTCTCATACTTCGGCTGCACAGCGCTTTCTGTTTTCCTCCCATATCAAATTTTTCTGCAGAATCACAAGGCAATACCTCGCTGCAGTTCGATCCATGTATTCGCTTTCCCAGCCTGTATCCTTTGCCCGCAGCGTCGGCTTACAGCAACTTCTCATAGAATCCCACGATTTCTTTTGCAATCTCCACATCCCGCAGCACATGCCCTGTTTCGATCGAATGATTTCCTCCTGCATAAGCGTGATGCTCGATTCCATGCTTCCTGCAAAAATCTGCCAGCAGTTCCGGCTCCATCCACTGATCCGCTGTGCCGGAAAAGACGATCTGGAACGAACCCATTTTTGTGCCGTTTTTTGCTTCGGTCAGATATTTAAGCGTCGGCTCAATCGGCGTGAGGAAAAGGTTGACGATCTGCACACATCCGCCTGTTTCTGCCAATCTTCGGGTCAGGAAACCCGCCGCCACGGTTCCTACACTTTTTGAAACAAACGCAATTTTATCATATTTTTCCCAATCCACATGTTCCGCCCATGCTTCTGCGCAGGCGCAAACTGTTTTGGCAGTCTCTTTTAAATTATCAAACGGATGCTCCGGCATCCGTCTATATTCCAGTTCCAGAACTTCGTAGCCCTTTTCCTGTCCCATCCGTTTCGCATAATATAACAGCGGACGTGCGGTTGAATAGCCGACGCCAGGAAACAGCACCAGTAATTTTTTCATTTTCTTTCCACCTGCCCGATCATGTCCCGATACCAGACGCTAAACCGCTTTTCCACATCTTCCATTCCTGCAAAGGAGCAATCCGGCGCGGTCTTTAACTGCTTCCAGCCATCCCCGAGTTCTTCCGCCATCAGCTCCCTAAACTCCCAGGAAAGCATCGCGTCATCAATCTCAAAAATCTGTCCGCGTTCTTCTTCACTCAAAACCCGTCCCGGAATAAAAAACGCCCACAGACGATCCTGAAGCAGCGCTTCCACTTTTAGATAATAGTCCAGGTCTTTTTTTACCGGTCTGGTCACATCCGACAGATATGCCTCACTCGCATCGTGTAAAAGACAGCCAAGCTGCACCCTTGCCGAATATCCGCGTGCCTTCGCCTCCTCCGCACATGCGATGCTGTGCTGCGCCACGGAATAAAAATGTTTCATGTGTCCGTTGCCGCGGCACAAAAGCGACAGCGCATGGGAAATATCCGTTAAATCAAATAACCCCGGCTCCGGTTGTATCGGGTCAAAATGTTTTCCGGTGTAGGTTGTAATGTAGCTCATTTGTCACTTCTCCTCATACTGTACAATGCTGTATCCCCATCTTACCATAATCCACCCCCTGCATCAAGCGACGCGATCTCCCCGATTGTTCTCATTTGTCCGCGGCATTTGGATTTTTCATACACCAAAAACCTTATTCTATATATCAAAAACTTGACATTTTTCTTCGAACTATATATACTGAACAATATGTTTGTCGGATCTTCGATCTTTTCTACCTGAAAAAAATCGACAGGCATAAGATATGTAGAGAAGCAACGGCGCTTTTATCCACAGACAGGATAACTGCGCCTCTTTTTATGGCACAAGGAGGAAAAAATCATGTGTGGAATTGCAGGTTATATCGGAAAACAGCAGGCGGCCCCCATCATTTTGGATGGGCTTTCCAAGCTGGAATACAGAGGCTATGACTCTGCCGGGATTGCTGTTTTTGATGGTCAAAAAATCCATATGGAAAAAGCAGTCGGCAGGCTTCGCGTTCTGGATGAAAAAATAAACCACGGCACCTTGCTGCCCGGTTTTTGCGGCATCGGACACACCCGCTGGGCGACACATGGCTGTCCCTCTGACACAAATGCCCATCCCCATATGAACGAGGAGCATACCATTGCTGTCGTCCACAACGGCATCATCGAAAACTATGAAAAACTCAAGCAGCGTCTGGAAAAGAAAGGCTATCGGTTTGTATCTGAAACAGATACGGAGGTGCTTGCACACATGCTGACTGAATATTACCGCGGCGATCCGGTCGAAGCGATTGAAAAGGTCATGCACCGCGTAGAGGGCTCCTATGCTCTCGGCATCATGTTTTTAGATCATCCGCATCACATCTACGCCGCCCGCAAGGACAGCCCGCTGATCGTTGGCATAAACGATACCGGAAAATTCATTGCCTCCGACGTTCCCGCTATCCTGCAGTATACCCGGACGGTTTATTATGTGGAAAATGAAGAAATCGTCTGCCTTTCCAATGAGCACACGCGCTTCTGCAATATTGACGGCGAACCCATTGAAAAACAGCCCGTCACCATCGACTGGGATATCCACGCTGCCGAAAAAGGCGGCTACGAACACTTTATGCTCAAGGAAATCCACGAGCAGCCAAAGGCTGTCCGTGACACGATTTCTCCCCGCATTCACGAGAATGAAATCGATCTGGGCGAAATCGGTATGACCGACGAGGAGATTAAAAATCTCCGGAAAATATCCATCGTTGCCTGCGGCTCTGCCTATCATACCGGTGCAGTCGGAAAATACGTGATCGAAGAGCTGGCCCGCATTCCGGTTGAAACCGATCTTGCCAGCGAATTTCGCTATCGAAATCCGATCTATCAGGAAAACTCCCTTGTCATCATTGTCAGCCAAAGCGGTGAAACCGCCGATTCCCTTGCTGCTCTCCGTGACGCAAAGGCCCATGGCTGCAAGGTTCTTTCCATTGTCAATGTTGTCGGCAGTTCCATCGCCCGCGAATCTGATGCGGTGCTCTACACCTGGGCAGGTCCTGAAATCTCCGTTGCAACAACAAAAGCCTACAGCTGCCAGCTTGCGGTGTTTTATCTGCTTGCCTTAAAATTTGCCCAAATCCGTTCCGCCATTACACCGGATACCTTCCAGACCTTACTGACTGCCCTAAAGCAGCTGCCTGACCAGATAGAAGGACTTCTTTCTCAGAAAGAAAAAATTCAGTTCTTTGCAAACCACTACCTTGCGACAGAGCACATCTTCTTCATGGGACGGGGTATCGATTATGCGATTTCCATGGAAGGATCCCTGAAGCTAAAGGAAATTTCCTATATCCACTCCGAAGCCTACGCTGCCGGAGAATTAAAGCATGGCACAATTTCCCTGATGGAGGAAGGTACCCTCGTGGTTGCCCTGGCTACTCAGGATGCCCTTTATCCGAAAACAGTCAGCAACATGATCGAGGTAAAAACTCGCGGTGCCTTCGTGATGGCACTGAGCACCAAAAAGCATCCGGACATCGAAAAATATGCCGACTACGTCCTCTATATCCCGGAAACCCAAAACCTGTTTGCCGGATCCCTTGCTATCATCCCGCTGCAGCTGTTTGCCTACTACGTTTCTCTCGGACGCGGTCTGGATGTCGATAAGCCCAGAAACCTCGCAAAATCTGTAACGGTGGAATGAAACGTCTATAAAACAATAGAATGCACGCTCTGCGAGCATTCTATTGTCATGAAAAAAGCTGTCACCCGGCAAACGATTGCCGGCGCGACAGCCATCTTTCACAATTTATTTCAATAATTCTCCAACGATACGGTTTACAAGGCTTCCATCCGCTCTGCCTTTTACTCTGGGCATCAGCTCTTTCATCACCTTGCCTTTGTCCCTTGCGGAAGGCTCTGCGATACCGAGCTCATTCAAAACAGCCTGAATCGTATTTTTGATCTCGTCCTCTGACATTTCTTCCGGTGCGAACTCGGAATACACCGCCAGACGCTTGCTGCACTGCTCTTTGATGTCCTCTCTGTCTGCAGGCGCGAGCTCCATCGTCTCTTTGGTCTGCTTGATTTCCTTTTTGACAACCTCAAATTCTTCTGCCTCTGTCAGATCTTCTCTTTTGTCAATCTGCTTGTTTTTCAGGGCGGACAGCAGCATGGATAAGGACTCCTTACGCTCCTTATCATGTTCCTTCATTGCTGTTACCATAGCAGCTCTTACAGTGTCAATCATACTCATCTCGAAAATCCTCCTTATGCCGCCTTGGGCACTGCCCGGTTTATCCATTCCAGACGTCGCTCATTTTTTCTGTCTGCTACAAGTATAGCACAAAATGGAAAAAGTTGCACGTCAGATTATCCAGTGATTGAAATCCATCCGCCAATTGATTATCTGAATGATCACTGGTTCATACAGGCGTGCTGCCTTGGGTTGTCTCCGGTTCCAGAAAAAATCACTCCAGAATCTCCCTACAGAAATAGCAGGTATAGCGGTTCGGTTTATAGCGCTCCGAAATCAGATTCTCTGCACCGCAATAGCTGCACTTGACAACCCGGTTTCCCTTCGGAATGCTGTCCCACTCATAATACCGCACACCGACCATACGTCCGCCGGTTTCCTGATGGAGACGTGCCTGTTCCTCGCGCTTTTCCTGCGCATGATCCCGGGCATCCTCCTTTGCTTTCCGTTCCAGATACGCCGTTGTGGAAGTAGAAGACGATGAGCTGCCGTCAGAGCCAAAGGTGCTGTTGCCCAAACGGGATGAACTGCTGCCTGCCCCTGATCCGGCTGCGGTCTTTTGAAATGCCATTGCGCTTTCATAAGCGGATTTTTTTGCACTGCCAGCCGCTGTGGAATAAGTGCTTCCCGTGCGGGTTGCAGCAGAGCCAGGTGTATTGCTGCCCTGTGTTTGTTTCGGATCGTTCTGCCCTGTAGCCTTCTGTTTGTTTTTTACGATCCGCATAATAAACCAAATCATAAAAATAAAAAATATCAAACTGCTCATGCTCTTCTCTCCTTTTCTCCGCTATAGGCAATGATCAAAAGCTCTACGCTCATCCGATCGTTCATCTGCCCGGTTTTGACTGCCTCCTCCGTTTCCACGCAGGCGGTCAGCGCTTCCTTTAACTCTTCCCATGTAAAACGTGCGCTCTGAGATACATATTTGCGCACCACAAAGCTGCGAAGTCCCGTTTTTTCCGCGATCTGCTTTTCATCCAGACCTTTTCGTTTCAGCTGCCGAACCTGCATCAGCAGATTGAACTGCCGTGCGATCAGGAACAGAATCCGCATTGGCGGCTCCTTCAACGTCAGCAGGTCATAATATAAATCCAGCGCCTGCTTCTGTCTGCGCATCGCAATCGCCTCGACCATATCGAAAATCTGATTGCCAATCTGCCTCGTGCACACCGCCTCAATGTCTGCCGCCGTAATCACATCCCGTCCCATCGTATAACAGAACAGCTTTTCCAGCTCCCGGCTGATATTTTCCATATCCGAACCGACCCGCTGCTGAAAAAACTGAAGATCGTTCTGTGTGATCCGTTTGCCTTCTTTTTTCAGCTGAATCAAAATCCACTTCTGCAGTGTCGCCTCATTCTGCCGTGCAAACTCCACAACGCGCCCGGTATCCCTGACAGCCTTATACAGCCGTCCGCGCTTATCCACTTCGGTTTCCACAAACACAAAGCAGACGCTCGGCGCAGGGGCTTTGAAATACTCTGCGAGATCCTCTGTCGCCTTTTTGAACAGACCGCTGTTTTCTACGACAATCACCCGCCGCTCTGCAAAAAAGGGCAGCGTCTCCGCCAGATCGATCAGCTGCGCTGTCTCGACACCCTTTCCCTCAAAATAGTGGTAGTTCATCGTGTCCCCGTCCGGAATCAGCGCCTTTTTCAATTTGTCCCGATATTGCAGTCTCAGGTAGGTTTCTTCTCCGTAAAGCAGATAAACCCGTGCAAAGCTGCCGTTTTTGATATCCTCCAGTAGCTGCTGCAACCTAACAACCTCCTGTTCTTTCTCAAAGTCGGGGACAAAAGGTCTTTCTCCCACCTATGAGCAAGCTCCTGCAGGTTTAGGCCTTTTGATCCTGACATTATTCTATATTACCATAGCACTTTTTTGCATTCTCTACAACATATTGACCGGAATTATCAAAAAGGGGCTGTGAAAAAATATAGCCTATAAAAAAAAGGACCAAGGATTCATAATGACTCCAAGGTCCTTCTTTTTGTGTTAAAATTAATCTGCAATGAAAAAAATAACACGTACTTATTCTAACCCAAAACAGGCAGTTTTGCCAATACTAATTCAAGATTATCTGGACATTTGTGATCCGGTGCTGACATTTGATCGATTTATGGGAGAAATCGATTTGGAGAAATACCTGAAGGAAATCCCGAAACATGAGGTGGGAAGACTTCGGTATAACCCGGTCAGTATGCTGAAAACAATCCTGTTCGGATTTATGACAAATGGATATGTCTCTCTTCGTGAGCTGGAAGACAGCTGCAAAGTGAATCTAAGGTTCATGTATCTGATGGATCATGAAGTCCCATCCTATCGGACTTTTGGATATTTTATCAATGAGATACTCAGCGATTCTATTGAGAAACTATTCTGTGATATCAATCAAAAAATTTTTGAGAAAGAACATACGGACCTGCAACATTTATATATTGACGGTTCTAAGTTTGAAGCCAACGCAAACAAGTATTCCTGGGTATGGAAGAAAGCGACTGAAAAATCCAGATACCGCCTGTTTGAGAAGATCACTTCCCTGTTTCAGGAAATTAATCTTGAGCTTCAATACACGGGGATAAAGTTCAGTATTAATACGGAATACTCGCCAGAATACTTAAAGGAAGCCGCATCGAAATACGTAGAAATCTGGCAGTTGGATGAAACAACGTTTGTCGCTGGGAAAGGACATCGAAAGTCAGTCCAGCAGCGCCATTATGAAAAACTTCAGGAATATCTGTCAAAGCTGAATGACTATGTAGAAAAGATCCAAATCTGTGGAGATGGACGCAATAGCTATTCCAAGACTGATCATTCCGCTACTTTCATGCGAATCAAAAAGGACTATATGGGAAATGACCAGCTGCTCCCGGCGTATAATGTCCAGGTCGGTGTGGCGGATGAGTATATAGCGGTTGTTGATGTGAACCAATACCGTTCAGATATGGACTGTTTCATCCCCCTCATGAATAAGTTCCATGATATTTATGGATTCTACCCCAAATATCCGGTAGCGGATGCCGGTTACGGCTCGTATAATAACTATATTTTCTGTGAACAGAATGGGCTGGAAAAATATATGAAATTCCCAATGTTTAAGAAAGAAACCACCGACAGAAACTATCATGAAGACCCATTCCGGGCAGTTAATTTCAAGATCGACGGAGATGGAAAAATGCGGTGCCCTAACGGAAAGGGATTTCATTTGCAGTACCGTAAGGCAATAAAAGGAAACGCGTATGGACGGGAAGAGGAAATCTATCAGTGCGAAGACTGCAGTGGATGTCCTTATGCGGAAAAATGTAAAAAGGGAGAAGGAAACCGTACCGTGCGTGTCAATCAGGAACTAACAAAGATGCATCAGGAAGTGATTCAAAACCTTGAGAGTATCCAGGGGGCGCTGCTTAGAATGAACCGTTCCATCCAGGCAGAAGGTACTTTTGGTATTATAAAAAATGACCGCTGGTATAAACGGATTGTGCGAAGAGGGATAAAATCCGTTCAACTTGAAGTATACCTTGTTTCACTGGGACACAATCTTTATAAATTCCACAACAAACAGATGAAAATAAAATCAGCTGCATAGATTTGAAAATCAACAAATTTATGGGGTAAGGGGGAAATGCGCTTTTAGAGAGTACTTCGTTTATAATTTTTTAGTCTAAAAGAGCGTGTAAAAAATGATTTCTCGTTTTTTCACACGCCCTTTTTCTTTTTACATAATCTTCTTTATTTTCCCATCCTTACCATAATATGCCCCATTAGTACCCGGAAAACTTTCTATCAATGCCTGCAAAATCTGTGGTTCGTCCGCAAAAACTGTCATCCAAACAGAAAAAAATCCCTCTGCTACAGCTGTTATCATAATTTGTGTTTTCATAACGCTTTTATACGTTTCTGGCGCATCTTTAATCTGGCGCCATCCTTCCAAAGATTCCCTTGCTTTAATAAACGCACTATTCCTGCTTGTAGCCCTTCTGTCTTTATCATCCTTTTGTATCGGTATATTTCCCAATCCAACCATTTCATATGTATTTTTCGCCTTTTCACAGCAAATCCCAGTTGGATCTAACGCACTCAATATATCTTCATTTACCTTTGGAATCCCATTCGTATAGGAAAAAGCCACCGCTGTATTATCAGAATCTGGCCATAAATACTCCCCCACATTTTGTGGTGTTATCTTTGCTGCTTTTCTGGTATTACAATATTTACATCCTAAAAGCAAATTGCTCCATGCCGTCCAGTCTCCGCCATTCTTTCTGGAAATTTTATGCTCTACTTCCGGAACATGTTTAATTGACATTTCGCAATAAGAACAATATAAACCAATTTTCTTTTCCAAATACGGTATTGCATCCTGATACTCGTCTATTTCTTTATAAGGCGATCCGCCCTTATCTATTGCCCTCATTTTTTTTAACCTTCCATGCTTTCTCCGTATATTGCTGGTGAACCCATGCCATATATGCCGGATTTTCGCTGTACTCAGCTTCCAGTTCAGCTAATCGTTTTCCCAACTTCTCAATTTCATCCTGTGTCTTTGCCTCTTTGAGCGCAGAAAAATACTCTCGTGAGGCTTCATATATTTTCCGTTTTTTTTCACTATATTGAGGCAGTACCACGCCCATAATATCTTCCGCAATATCTTCAATCCCCTCACCCGAATATTCACTATCTAACGGCTGATCCAAAGTAACCAGTTCCCCGTCTTCAAGAGACTGAATAATAAACGGCGAATGTGTCGCACAGATAAATTGAATCCTTGGGAACTGTTCCTTCAAGATTCTTATAATGCGCTTCTGCCAGGTCGGATGCAAACTTAAATCAACCTCATCGATCAAAACAACTCCCGGTGTCTTTTTAAGAGCATCCCCTTTCAAATACGGATTCAAAATACACATCCTAGTTGCAATATCAAGAATAATCTTTATCACATTCCGATAACCATCACTAAGCATTCGGAATGGAAGAATTGTTCCTTCTGCTGTCTTAAGGGCAATCATATCATCCTCATATTTGGTCGAAAATATAATCTCTTCCCCTGGCTGCAGTTCTTCGCTAAATGCCTCATTTACTGCTTCTAAAATCGCCTGATATGCCGGAAACAGTATTCCACCATTTTCTTCCATCGAAACTGCTTTTAGTGTATCCAAATATCGAAATGCAATATCCAGTCCATGCTGCGCATCCAGACAATGGTTATAGGCATCCGTCCTGCTGAATACCCCCCTTTTTGTCGCTTTTTTATTTCCATCTTTCCATAAACGTGCTGTACTAAGATAAAGTACCAATGGAAGAACAACTTCAATATCTGAATGATCTGCTTTTGATATTGCTTCTTCCCACGCTATTACTGTCGGCTGCATCGGATTTGAACCGCCAAATTTTGTTCTGGCATCTTCTTTCAGGATTACACGCTGAAATTCTATCGTTTTATCCTGCTCCCCCCATTTTGCTATACAGCTGATTTTACAAGGATATTGAGAGATCGTCCCCGTGGTAAAAATCGTACTGTCTTCAGAAATCTGTGCTTTCTGCCGCACATCTGCCGATTTTATATTGTATACAAACCGGGACGGAACGTATGTTTTATAGGCTGCCAGATATGCTCCCAGCATTACATTTGCAGCTTCTAATACGGTCGTTTTTCCAGACCCGTTCTTTCCAGCAAAAACGTTCATTCTGGGATTTAACGTAAATTTTTCATTTTCAAATCTTCTGTAATTCAAAAGAGCCAATTCCTGAATTTTAAATTCACACATAGCCTTTGCTGCCTTTCAATCACTCTTTTTTATAGTATCAACTATAACATTCTCTGTAGATGATTGTCAATTTTCCTGATTGACATCTTTTCGAAAAAATCAATTGATTTTCGACTATTTTGGAAGTAGATGGATAAAAATTTTATCATACAAATTTTTGTAATATCTATGCATCTACTTTATCAAACTAATTAGCGAAAGAATAAGTGCCAGCACCGCAACATTAACCCCTAAATGATTTGCTGCTTCTTCAACATCATCTTGAAATGACTCATCAAAACACAAAATCATAATAATAATTATTATAATCAGCGTTGCAATTGTTATCAAAAAACCAACTATATCATCAATTTTTCCGCTTATAAAAGCCATACAAATAGAATATAATAGCGACAGAACTATTATCATCAATACCATATAAAAAATTATATTGAGAGTTTTATATAGGAGTTCCCTTTTTTTACTATGTTTTCTCTTGTTTTCATTCTCCCTCTCTTTCTCTATTTTTATTGCCTCTGCAATTGTTTCCTCTAATTTACTATAATCCAATTTCATCTCTTCTTGAAAAACTATTTTCTGTTCTTTGTAATTTTTTATTATTTTTCTATATTCTTTTCTTTTTCCCATATTTTCCCCTTTTTAACTCTAAATGTACTTCAATCATCCAGCTCTATCTTGATAACTACTATTTCTTTTAGCCGCTCTCAGTATCACCCTTTTCCATATATCTCAAACTTTCAATTCTTGTTTTGAAAACATGAACTTGTTAGCCTGCCTATATAAAAGAGTTGCACATTTATTACCATGTACAACTCCTTTACATTTTTCAAAAATGATATTTACTTTAAAGTCAATCTATCTTCCGATTTCTGCTAATCTATGTCCCAGTCATCCTCATGATGCTTTAATGCACCACTGGCGCTAAACACATAAAATAGAACTGAACCATCTTTTCGTATACGTCCTTCCATATAAATATATGGCATAACATAAATCATCGAATTACCAAAAGTTTCTTCTGATATTTTTTCAAGTTTCTCTGTCGTCTCCGCATCCAAAGGTTCCGACATCCATGAAAACTCTTGAACATTTCCTCTTTCGTCCTTATCCCAATCTGGATTATCCTTCAAATTCCATGTTTCAGAAATATACTCCCACAGTTTTTTTAAATCCGTTCCTTCTGAAAATTCCATGGTAACCATTTCCAAACCCATTGGATTTCCTTTTGGTGTTGACGTGGTCAAAAAATGAAGGCTAACCTCCGCTTCTCCTTCTCCAATCATCCATGTTCCAGGTAACTGGTATACTTCCAGTTGTTCTGAATTTTCTGATATAGTAGGAGATATATCTAAAAGGTTTATTCCTAATAATTTACCAGCCTCCTTAACGCTGCTACCAAAAAGAGATAAATCTTCTATTTGAGGAAATGTATTGGTTTTTTGTCCACATCCAGATAAAAGCAAAATCATACATAAAAGAATAATAATTCTATTAAAAATTTTTACCCTCATTTTACTTTCTTCTCCCCAATTTATTTTGCATACGGATCATCTGAAGGGACACCTACAATTACAGATAAAGACTTACCATTCGATAAAGAAACATCCGACTGTGCTACTAACCCTCCTGCAAGAGGCTCTGGACTTGAATGGTAGAAATTTGCGCTTCCGGGAATCGTAAAACTTTGATTTGATGCCGTGCTGGCGGTAAAAGGCACAGACTTAAATTCATTTCCACGCTGATGATTATACCGCGTGCTTCCATTTCCCGGATATACACTACCTGTCCTTAAAATAGTAGTGGTTACCTTATCAACCCTAAATAGTGGCATATCGAATACACTATCCAGCCTCATTGTTGTATAAAGTGAGCACACTAATGTTACTCCATAATTAGACACCTGCTTATCCTTATTTACCGGAGAATCTGCCCTCGCGATTTGAGCTGCAGACACATTTTTACCGGACTTATCAACCATGCCCAAACCTGTAACACAGTACTCTTTTTCAATCGTACCATCATCATATTCTGTAATACTTAATAACTGTTTCACAGTTATTTCTTCATTTTCGCTTTGATTTCTTACTTTAGGAGTTTTTTGATATTCTTCAATCCCCATCTGTAACAGCTGATTCACATCTGTAATTTCATCATACTCTACATGCCTTACAACTTTAGAGGGTTCTGCCGCATATACCGAAAAATCTACCTTGTTCAAAATCAATAATCCTAGAGCCAAACACCCCAAATACTTAATAATATTTTTCATAGAGACCTCCTTCATCACAATTCTTCTGTTTTCTAAGTACTACTAAAAAAAATTCGTTGTGCATCGGATTCGCCTCCCTTTTCAAAATACCTTAAATTCTATTTCAATTTCTATTATTCATAAATTTATTACAAATTCAACATGTTATGCACGAAACGACATTTTCCCCTCATTTTTGGTCAAATTTAATACGAATGAATTTAAAAAGTGCAGAAACCCTTTCAAGTTTCTGACACTCTGACAAAGCATCTCACTCCCTATCAATTACCATTCCATTACAAAAATATGCATATTCCAACAATCAATCCTAACATCTCTGATTTTGGATCATTTCATCCCACGCATTTCTTCTAATCGCTTTTGTCAGTTCCTGCCTGATTTCCTCATTCGGCACAAATGCCGCCTCTGCATCCTCGTCATAGCCCAGATACCCAAGGTGGATCAGATACGTAAGCACATCATCTCTGTTTGCAAAACTTACCATATCATTCTGAAAAGAAGATACATCAATCTCTGCCCGACTTCCTCCCAACATCTCAATAATTGCTGTTTTCAAACCTTCAAAGTCCATATTAAGCAAAGGCACGATTGCCTCATAGGTGCCGGTTTCTGACCAATAACTTTTAAATTTTCCTTTTGTTACAAGGTTTACTACTGCAATCGGATTATAAATATGGCATTCCCCCAAACAATACCCATCATACCATTTTTTTACCTGTTCAAAATCCATCCGGTATTTTTCACAAAGTGTCTTTACCTCATCTTCTGTAAAACCTACAAATGAAACCAGCCTGCCGGCATCCAGCATCGTAAATTCATCAAAATTATTTAACGCCGACTGGGTTTTGATTTTTTTAATCGGTAAGATTCCTGTCAAATACGCAAGCTGGATGTATTTTGTCGGTTCCGATCCTTTAAACATTCCCCTTAAAAAATTAATATAAGCTTTTTGGACTTTGCCATTTGCCGACTCATCCCGAATCAGAACATCCCATTCATCAATGATTACAACAAATTTCTGACCGTTTTCTTCCCTGAGCCGCGAAAGCGCATCCGGTACTGTATTTACCTCTTCCGGCAAAACATCCGGATAACTCTCCCGCAATTCGACAAGCACGCTGTCCGTAATAAAGTTTATGACCTCATCAACGCTGTCCACTGTTGCCAGAAACCACTGGATATCCAGATGAATCACATCATACCGGTTAAGATGTTCCAAAAAATCCGTACTTTTACCAATGTTTAATTTTTCAAACATTTCTCTAGAACTACAACCCCTGCTGTAATATGCCGTGAGCATGTCAGCCGTAATGGATTTTCCAAACCGTCTCGGACGGCTGTTGCAAATATAGCCCTGCTTTGTCCCCATTACCCTGTTCGTATATTCTAACAGTCCTGTCTTATCAACATAAATTTCTGAATTTAACGCTACCTGAAACGCACTGTTATCCGGATTTAAGAATCTTCCCATCTGTTCAGCCCCTTCCTTACAGTTGTCATTCCTTCCCTTTCTATGCTCTCCCTGTTACCTGTAATTTTACCATCCACACTTGCAAATAGCAAGCTTACTCATACCCTTACCCGCAGCCCGTCCAGCCAGTCCGTATCAATCCCAACCAGATACCAGTCCGCTGCCTTTTCAATCCGGGTACGCACCCATCTTTTTCCTACCAGCACCTCCAGCCCTTCCCCGCAGTACAGGCCATGATAACATTCTTCCAAGCCGAAACGAATATTATAGCGCTCCTCTTCCCTGTCAAAATACAATGCTCCCTGTCTTTTCTCCATTCTGCTTTCCTCCGGTAAATCTCGATATTATACAAATCCTCCATATATGAAGTAAGTTCCTATTTCAGAAGACACATCCCTCTTCTCTCAAGTTGAATTTTCCCCCAAATTTTTCACGGGAATAAAAAGGGCAGGTACAAACAATCCGTTTATATCTGCCCTGCCGCTGCCTTTTCGACACCCGGGAATTTATTTATTTCTTAAATCTGAAACTGGTCTGTATCATAAAATCTTTCTTATCGTCCCTGAATATAGATACCATTACAATAAGTTAGATTCTAAAAAATTCAGGCTGCCTTTTCATCTGGCTCCAAAAGCCCCATTTCCTCAAATCTCTGATAGAGCCCCGCAAAATGCCCTTCCAGTTCCTTATTGAGCAGCCGGTACAGACTGCCAAAATTCTCCTTTCTCTGCTTTCTTCCTGTCTGTTCCCGTTCAAATGCCCGGATCCATGCCTCTGCCCGCGAAAACATGTGGAACATGTCCGCATCCGTTAAAAAGATTTCTGCAGCTCCATCCGAAACAAAACTATCCTTTTTACAGTATGTCCCCCCGTTGCTGTTTTTCCCTTTGATTCCAATCCCGTTCTGGATCTGGACTGACCACGGATATGCCCGCTTTTTTCCAGCGCTGTCTGTTTCATACCTGCTGACCATAAGCTTTGTCACATTGGCATACCCTTCTTTTTTTGCTTCCCCAAATATCTTCTGCCGGGACATGAAAAAAGTCTGCACACCGCTGAATATTCTGGAATACAGGTATAGTGCCTCATCCGGGCTGATGTTTGCATACACACTGACAGACTTCTGACCAGTTCCTGCAGAATAATCCACCATCTGAAGACGGATCAGGGAATATCCTTCCTCATCCTCTTCCCCGGATGCATGGATGTGTGCCGGATAAGAAGCTCCCGCCGGTTTCAAGCTGTCTACCAGCTCCAAAAGTGCCTTATCTGTCTTATATACTGCGATCTGACGCGAAGTGATCCTGCTGTAATCGGTTTTTCCACCATTCTTTTCCAAGCCTTTCACCTACTTTCCCATATACTGCCGGATGATCCCCGCCATTGCCGCAGGTATCCGTTCCGTATCCGATATGTTCAAAAATCCTTTTCCATAAATCCGTCTAATCAGTTCCCTGTCTTCCCCGATTGCCGCTGCCATCACATGGATTCCTCTGTGCTCCAGCTTTTCTCTTTCCCGTCTGGTATCCGCTATCCCTGCTTCCCCCCGATACCCCTCCGCAAGAGGAAGCCCATCCGAAATAACAAATAAAAGCTTCTGTCCCTCAGCTCTTTTTCCAAGCCGCATCCCTGCGTATGCCAAGGCAGCCCCGTCTCTATTGTTCCATCTGGAACGGATTCCCGTAAGGCGAAAACAGTCCTTTTGATCCCATGCGTCAAATTCTGCATAGGAATACAGCTCAACACTCTCTTTTTTCTCGCCAATTCCTGTGGAATGACCAAGAATCAGCACGGGAATCCCGAGCCTTTGGCAAAAGCGGTATATCACACAGGCGGTATATCGCGCACTGCCAATCCGGTTATGGATATCCATGGATGCGGACTCATCGATCAATACCCCCACCGCCGCGTCCTGGTTGCCCGGAATATTCCGGCTCCTAAAAATCCTGCCATCCCTGCGGTAAATCTGGCTCCCACAGACTTTTTTCCCCTGTACCATCCCTTTCTGAAATCTTTCCTGTTCCTCCAAATGCGGGGCAATCAACCGTACCATTTTTTCTGCAGCTGCATCCACCTTCTTTTTCATTACTTCATATCGTGCAATCTGTTCCAATGTTGGCTCTGGTCTTATGATCCGCAGCCTATACCCGTTATGGATTTCTCCCAGATCCATCTTATCTGCGTTCTCTTTTAGTTCCCGCTCAAGCATTTCCTGTTCCATTTTTGTCACAATTTTTCCGATTTCGTCGCTAATCTCCTTTACGCTATCCTCCGCGGCTGCCTTTTCCTGCTGTTCCTCGCCCAGAACGGCAGCCGCACGTCTTCTTTTTTCTTCCCCTTCCTTTGTATCTGTGGCTGCGGACTCTTTCCATTTCCCAGCTCCATCGCCGCCTTCATATTCAGGGGGAATTTGTTCTGTATCTTCTTTTCCGCTCTCTTCCTGTTCAAAAGCCTCCTTTACAAACTCCCACAGAATCAGAAGCAGCCTGTTTGCCGCCCGGAAGCGCACATCTTCGTCTGCCGGGATTACCACTTCATCCAGCGTCTCCTTGCACCGCTCCAGCATTTCCATATAAATTCCGCCTGCGCGCTCCCAGTCATTTACTTTTTTGCTCCTCAGATACTGCAGGAGGACATTTTTCATGATGGAAAGGCTGTCCATCCCGTATTCCTGCATCTGCCGGATGCTTTCTGCCTGTTCCATGTCCCATCTTCCAAGGAACCGGATGGCTTTTTGTACAATCCCGCCATATTCCGCACACTGCCTTGCTTCGATATACATATCTTCCAGAATGTTATGCAGATACAAAAGCGTTTCCCGGATCACTCTCAATTCCTTCTCCTTTTTCTGCTCCAGACATACCTGCAATTCCCCAAGTACCTGTTTTTCCTCTTCATTTTTTGGCTCTGGCAGTTCCGGATATAAGATTCCCTCCCGGATTCCGGAAGCATAAATCCTGCGCTTTTCAAAATTACTGAAATTGATGTGTCCGCATTCATGTGCTGCCACCCCGATCATGCCAAGCACTTTCTGCTCCCGGCTCCTCCGCCTGCGGCGGGTCGCGTAAGCGACATTCTTCCATTCCGCTGCAGTGCGATCCGCGTAGCGCATTTATTATCGTATGGAAACGAAGTTTCCTATACGATAAAAAAAGGGCTGCCGCCCAGCAAACCTATTTGCTAATGCGACAGTCCTCTATTCATGACAATAGAATGCTCGCAGAGCGTGCATTCTATTGTTTTTCCTTTGCGGTGCAAGCCTTATCAGAATGCGCCGTGATCAACCAAGCTGAGCTGCAACTTCTGCTGCGAAATCTTCCACCTTCTTCTCGATACCTTCGCCGGTTTCGAAACGAACGAATCCCTTTACAGTCAGGTTTGCATTGTTCTCTTTTGCTACCTGAGCCAGATACTGAGCAACGGTCTGTTTGCCGTCCTCTGCTTTTACGTATACCTGCTCTAACAGGCAGACTTCCTTCAGCTCTTTGTTCAGACGGCCGTTTACTGCGCCCTCGATTACCTTTTCAGGCTTGCCAGCCATCTTAGGATCGTTCTGGATCTGAGCCATCAGGATCTCTTTCTCATGAGCCTTATACTCTTCAGAAACGTCAGCAGTGGAAACATACTTCGGAGACAGTGCAGCGATCTGCATTGCTACGTTGGTCAGTGCTTCTTTTACTGCATCGTTCTTTACATCAGTGTCAGCTTCTACTAAAACGCCGATACGTCCGCCGCCATGTGTATAGGAAACAACAAGGGGAGCGGTAACCTTCTGGAATCTTCTGATCTTTAAGTTCTCACCGATTACTGCGATCTGCTCAACCAGAACTTCCTTTACAGTCTTGGAAGGTTCTTCATGCCATGCTTCATCCAGGAATGCTTCCAGCTCTGTATTATCAGAATTTACTGCCTGCTCAGCAACTGCAGCTACGAAGTTCTGGAACTTCTCGTTCTTTGCAACGAAGTCTGTCTCAGAGTTTACTTCTACGACAGCAGCGGTGCCTTCGTCTTTTACAGCGATGCGGCAGAGACCTTCTGCAGCGATACGACCAGCCTTCTTCTCAGCCTTTGCCTGTCCGTTCTTTCTCAGGAATTCAACAGCAGCGTCCATGTCGCCTTCTGTTGCGGTCAGCGCCTTTTTGCAGTCCATCATACCAGCGCCGGTCATTTCTCTTAACTCTTTTACCATTGCAGCTGTAACAGCCATTTTACTTTCCTCCATATAAAATCAGTTTATTGGGTTCTATTGTCAAAAAGTATTTATGCCTCTTCTGCAGCAGCTACTTCTTCGATATCGGAAGCTTCGCCCTGTGCAGCTGCTTCTTCGGTATAAACTTCTTCGCCCTGATTTGCTTCGATAACAGCGTCTGCCATCTTGGAAGTGATCAGTTTAACGGCTCTGATTGCATCGTCGTTACCAGGAATGATGTAATCCAGCTCTTCGGGATCGCAGTTGGTGTCGCCGATACCGATCAGTGTGATGCCCAGTGCATGAGCTTCCTGTACACAGATCTTTTCCTTCTTAGGGTCAACAACAAAGATTGCATCCGGGATTCTGGTCATGTTCTTGATACCGCCCAGGTTCTTCTCCAGCTTTTCCCATTCCTTCTTCAGCTGGATAACTTCTTTCTTAGGCAGAACATCGAAGGTACCGTCTTCGGACATGGTCTCGATTGCTTTCAGTCTCTCGATTCTGCTTCTGATGGTCTTGAAGTTGGTCAGCATACCGCCCAGCCATCTCTCATTTACAAAATACATACCGCAGCGCTCAGCCTCGGTCTTAACAGCGTCCTGTGCCTGCTTCTTGGTGCCGACGAACAGGATGGTGCCGCCCTGTGCTGCGATCTCAAATACTGCCTTGTAAGCTTCGTCCACTTTGCCTACAGACTTCTGCAGGTCGATGATGTGGATACCGTTTCTCTCGGTGAAGATATAAGGAGCCATTTTAGGGTTCCATCTTCTGGTCTGATGTCCGAAATGAACACCTGCTTCAAGTAACTGTTTCATAGAAATAACGCTCATTGTTCTTACCTCCATTGGTTTTTTCCTCTGTGCCTTTTTAGAAACATCCTGTAAAGCTCAATTCACAGGATCCACCATTTCCACCCGCCAGCCATCCAAAGCGTTAAAGGACACCGGTGACGGAACCAGACACATGTTTTATGGTCACAACATTAGGATTTTATCATAAATGCTGATGACTTGCAAGACTATTATTTACTTCTTTTCCTTCATTTTGCGGATTTCCCCATAGGCAAATTCGTTGCAGACCTTGATATAAGTGCCTTTCATGCCGGAGGAACGGGATTCGATGATTCCCGCGCTCTCAAATTTGCGCAGCGCGTTGACGATAACGGAACGGGTAATGCCCGCCTGATCCGCGATTTTGCTTGCGACCAGAATGCCTTCCGTCCCATGCAGCTCCTGAAAAATCAGGCTGATCGCCTCCAGTTCGGAATAGGATAAGGTTCCGAGTGCGGCGTGTACCACTGCGATTTTGCGGTCTTCCTCCGCGCTCTCCTCGGTCACAGCCCGCAGCATTTCCAGCCCCACCACCGTGGAGCCATATTCGCACAGGATAATATCGTCGATCGTATAGCTTTGCCCCCTGCGGTATAAAAACAGCGTGCCAAGGCGTTCCCCTGCGATCTCGATCGGTGTCACGATCGCGGAAAATTCCTCGTCCTCTTCGCCATCAAAGCCCAGCGTTGCAAGGCTTGCGTTTTCTTTGGTGGACAAAATTGAAAGCATTCTCTCATTCAGCAGCGGATCAAGAAAGCTTCCGACGTTGCAGCCGGAAAGCTCCCGGATTGCACCGCCGTCCTTGCCGGAAATGCCCAGTACTTTTCCTTTTCGGCTGATCACCAGCACGTTTGACTGCAGCGCATCCTGCATCACCTTGCAGATATCGTTAAAAACAACTTTGCTGGAATGGCTGTTATGCAGCAGCTTCCCGATCTTTCTTGTCTTATCCAGCAGCTGAATCCCGCTCATCTTTTCTGTTCCTCCACAAATTTATCCCTGGCCGTTTTCTTCTTTTTCCTTCTCTTTGACAAAACCGCAGCCCTCCTTCGAGCATACGAGTTTGTTGCCCTTTTCCAGAAGAATGGAGCCACAGACCGGGCACTTTTCATTGGAAGGTCTCTGCCATACCATGAAATCGCACTCCGGGTTGCCGATACAGCCATAGTATTTTCTGCCCTTCTGTGTCTTTTTCAGGACGATATCTTTACCACACTTGGGGCATGCTACGCCGATTTTCTCGTAATAAGGTTTGGTATTGCGGCATTCCGGAAAGCCCGGACATGCCAGGAATCTGCCGTGAGGTCCGTATTTGATGACCATGCGCCGTCCGCACAGCTCACAAACCTCATCTGATTCCTCGTCTCCCACCTTGACCTCTTCCAGTTCCTTCTCCGCGTTCTGCACAGCCTCCTCCAGATCGGGATAGAAATTGGAAACAATTGTCTTCCAGTCTACGGTTCCTTCGGAAACACCGTCCAAAAGTGCTTCCATATTCGCTGTAAAGTTGACGTCCACAATTGTCGGGAACGCCTCCTTCATCATCTTATTGACAACCTCCCCCAGCTCCGTCACATACAGGTTCTTGTTTTCTTTAATGACATAATGACGTGCAAGGATCGTCGTGATCGTCGGTGCATAGGTACTGGGACGACCGATACCCAGTTCTTCCAGCGTCCGGACAAGGGACGCTTCTGTATAATGTGCGGGAGGCTGGGTAAAATGCTGCTCCCCGTCAAATTCCTTTAAGGACAGCTTCGTATCCTTGTCGATGCTTTTTGCGAGGGTGCGGTTTTCTGCCTTATCCTCGTCGTCCATCGTGTATACACTCATGAAACCGTCAAAGATCACCTTGCTGGCCGCAACCGTAAAACGATGTCCGTTGCCGTCAATCTTCACAGAGGTTGTCTCGTACTTGGCAGGCGTCATGCGGCTTGCCATAAAGCGCTTCCAAATCAGCTGATAAAGACGAAATTGATCCCTGCTTAAGGATTCTTTGATTTCCAGAGGAGTCCGCGCAACATCCGTCGGACGAATCGCTTCGTGGGCATCCTGAATTTTCTGTCCGCCCTTTTTCACGGTACCTTCTCCGGCATACTGTTCGCCATATTTCTCGGTAATATAGCTGCGCGCCATGTTTTCCGCCTCTTCGGAAACACGCGTGGAATCGGTTCTTAAGTAGGTGATAATACCGACTGTACCATTTCCCTTGATATCTACTCCTTCATACAGCTGCTGCGCCAGCCGCATGGTTTTCTGTGTGGAAAAATTCAGCACTTTACTGGCTTCCTGCTGCAGGGTAGAGGTGGTAAAGGGAAGGGGAGCCTTCTTGATGCGCTCGCCCTTTTTGACGTCGCTCACCTGAAACTCTGCCTTTTCACAATCCTTTTTGACTGCTTCTACTTCCGCTTCGGTTTTTAAAATACGCTTGGTATCCTGCTCCCCGTAATATTTGGCTATCAGGGGTTTTCTTTCCCCTGGAATCTGGAATGCTGCATCAAGGGTCCAGTATTCTTCTGGAATAAACGCATTGATCTCTTCTTCGCGATCACAGATAATGCGCAGGGCAACAGACTGCACACGCCCGGCGGAAAGTCCCCGCTTCACCTTTGCCCACAGAAGCGGGGAGATCCGATAGCCAACCATACGGTCCAGCATCCGGCGCGCCTGCTGCGCATCCACTAAATTCATATCGATTTCTCTCGCATGCTTTAACGATTCCTTCACTGCTGTCTTCGTGATCTCGTTAAAGGTAATACGGTACACCTTTTTCCCGGAGAGCTTGAGCGCTTCCATCAGATGCCAGGAAATCGCCTCTCCCTCCCGGTCCGGGTCGGTTGCGAGATAGATTTTTTCTGCTTTTTTGACCTCTTTGCGGAGGTTCGCCAGAATGTCGCCCTTGCCGCGGATCGTGATATACTTCGGTTCGTAATCATGCTCCACATCAATGCCGAACTGGCTCTTGGGAAAGTCACGCACATGCCCGTTGCTGGCTGCAACCTCATAGTTCGCCCCCAAGAACTTCTTGATCGTTTTGACTTTGGCCGGTGACTCCACGATCACTAAATATTTTGCCATATTTGATATCCCCAATTTTCATTACTGCTATTACGCACATTTCTGGTCCTGTGCAGTGATCGTGAACCACTATACACCATATCATCCGTCATTGCAAGCAAAAGTTTTCCTGTAATATCGCCCCATTACGCTTCCTGCAGCGCCCTCCAGCTCCAGAAAAACAAGCTCCTGCATCAGCATCTGCACATTTATGGATATCTTCTGTCTCACAAGGGTATCCGCAATTTCGTCCATGCTCTGCGGCATTGTATCCAGCGCCTGCCAGATGGTTTTGCGCAGAGGCGGCCAGGAGGATGAGGCGGTAGCGCTGAGAGCGTCTGTCACAGGGCACAGCATTTTGTCGGCAATCACACCGGCAGCATTGGCAGCGTTCGGGCGTTCTGCCTGGGTTAAGGAAAACGCTTCGTCTCTACCTGCGTGCGGTACACTGCCCTGCAGTTCCTGCAGCAGCTGTGCCACACTCACCGCGATGCCTGCGCCATTTCCGATCAATCGGTTGCAGCCACGACTACAGGTATCCGTAATGCGTCCCGGCACAGCAAACACATCCTTTCCCTGTTCCAGCGCCATATCTACGGTGATCAGCGTTCCGCTCTTTTCACGCGCTTCGATAACGAGCACGAGATCCGAAAGTGCACTGATGATCCGGTTGCGCGGCGGAAACAGTCGCGAATGCGGCAGCGTCCCCGGCGGATATTCCGACAGGATACATCCGTTGTCCCACAGTTTTTCATACAGCGGTCTGTTCTCCTCCGGGTAGCAGATGTCCACACCGCAGCCCAGCACCGCAACCGAATATCCGCCTGCTGACAGCGCCGCCCGCTGCGCGATTCCATCCGCCCCCCGCGCCATGCCGCTGACAATTCCGATCCCCTCCTTCGCAAGTCCCCTGGCGAAATATTCCGCCATTTCTTTTCCATAGGAGGAACAGGCCCGCGCACCGACAATGGCTGCCATCTTTTTTCCCGGCTCCGGCAGCTTCCCGATCCTGTACAGCACCAGCGGTGGATCGGAAATTTCCTTCAATCGTTTTGGAAACCCTTCTTCCCACAAAAAATCGAAGGAAATTCCTTTTTTCTTCCACTGCTCCTCCTGTCGCTTTGCCCGTTCCAGATTTTCGGGCGCGTCCCAGTTTTTCAAAAGCGCCGCTTTTTTCTCCCCCAGCAGCTTTTGCAGACTTTCCGCCGGCAGCTTTCGGATTTCGGAAACGTCTCCTGCCTTTTCCAAAAGCTTTCGAATGCTGACAGCGCCGATCCCTTCCACCCGGCAAAGGGCAAGTGCCAGAGTGCGCTCCTGCTCCATTTGACTTTTACAATTCTGTTGTTTTTCTATTCTATGCTCCCTTCTGCCCGCGGCGCTTCACTCCCGCAGCACATTCTGATTTCGGAAAAAGAGCGCCTGTCCCAGATGCTCTACACCAATCCGGTCTTTTCCTTCCAGATCTGCAATCGTCCGCGCCACACGGATAACGCGATGGCATCCCCGCATGGAAAGCCCCGCCTGCTCGCTGGCCTGTTCCAGAAACTCCTGTTCCTCAAGTCCCAACGGACAGTATTTTAAAATTTCCCCTGGACTCAACCGACCGTTTTCCCGCATTGCCGCACCACGGCATCGCATCTGCTGCCGCTTTCTTGCCTCCAGCACCTGTTCCCGCATCCATTTGCTTCCGTTTTTGTCGCTATCTATATAGGAAGCTTCTCTTTTTTCCCACAGCTTTCGAATCGGCGTCTGTTTGATCTGACAGCATAAATCCATCCGGTCGAGAAGCGGTCCCGAAAGTCTCGCCAAATACCGACGCACCTCCCAGTCCTGACATCTGCAGCGGTTTCTGTCCGGATAATAGCCGCAGGGGCAGGGGTTCGTCGCTCCTAACAGCATAAAATCCGCCGGATACACAAAGTTTCCCCGGCTCCGGGCAAGAAAAATCTTTCCCTCTTCCATCGGCTGCCGCAGGACGTCCAGCGTCTGTCGCTTAAATTCCGCCATTTCATCCAAAAACAACACGCCCCGGTGCGCCAACGTCACCATTCCCGGTTTTGGGACAGCGCCGCCTCCGGTCATTGCATAAACAGATACCGTATGATGCGGGCTGACAAACGGTCGCTCCTGAATCAGCGTTCCATCCTCCAGCTGCCCTGCCGCGCTGTAGATTGCAGACACCTCCTGCTTTTCTTCCTCGCTCATGGGCGGCAGGATTCCCGGCAGGCACCTCGCAAGCATCGTCTTTCCGGTACCGGGCGGTCCTGCCAAAAGCAGATTATGGGCTCCGGCAGCTGCAATCATTGCAGCGCGCTTTGCTTCCTCCATTCCGCACAGCAATGCAAAGTCCGGCGTTTTCTTTTCTTTTTCCATCCTGCCTTTTGCCTGACTCTGCCATCTGTCTTCCGCGTCCCGCCGCATCCGTTCCTGTTCCTGCGCAGACGCGTTTACATACTCCATTGCTTCTTCCAGGCTGCAAACGCCCATGACCGGCAGTTTCCCAACCGCAAGCCCTTCTCCCAGATTTTCAAACGGAATCAAATAGCTTCGAAAAGCGCTCTGATTTGCCGCATGCAGCATCGCCAGTACGCCCCGAACCTGCTTAATTCGCGCATCCAGCCCGACCTCGCCCACCGCCCAGAGCTCCCTCAACCGCTCCGGCGGCACTTTCCCCTGCGCTGCAAGGATGACGAGTGCAGTCGGCAAATCGAACGACGTCCCGGATTTCACGATTCCTGCCGGAGAATAATTTACCGTAATCTTTTCCGCCGGAAGCGCTGCGTTGATGTGATGCAGGGAAACGCGCAGACGTTCCCGCGCCTCCCGCACTTCACTGTCTAAAAGTCCTACCATATCAAAACAGGGCAGTCCTTTTGAAATATCGACTTCCACCTGCGCAACATAGCTCTGCAGGCCATAAAGTCCGCCTGCATTGATCTGACAATACATCTTTCCCCTTTCCGTCCCGGGAAATTCATCCAACCAGAAAAAGGGCAGATTTTTCCTCTGCCCTCCAACTATCATAACTGTTTTAACCATACCGCATGCCACAGCATGCTGTCAACCGTTTTTTGTGCATTCCGACTCACTGCTTTTTGCATTGCTGCTTTTCAAAAATCAGCCTTTCATCCCCACGCCGCATCCCGTAAGCGCAAGAGCGCTCGTTTTTCAATCCGGCTGACATAGCTTCGGGAAATTCCCAGCCGTTTTCCCACCTCTTTCTGCGTAAGTTCCGTTCCTCCGGGCAGTCCATACCGAAGATACAGCACCTCCTTTTCCCGTAGGCTGAGCACGTTTTCCATCAGCTCATAGAGCTTTTGGTTCAGCCGCTGTTTTTCCATCTCTTCCACAATGTCCGGCTGTTTTTGTTCCATCACGTCCAGGAGGTTGATCTCGTTGCCCTCCCGATCCGTTCCGATCGGCTCATATAACGATACTTCCCGCGATGTCTTTTTTTTACTGCGCAGCATCATCAGGAGCTCGTTGTCGATGCATCGGGCGGCGTAGGCTGCCAAACGGCTGTTTTTCTGCGGGTCAAAGGTCTCCACCGCCTTGATCAGCCCGATTGTCCCGATTGAAATCAGGTCTTCCAGTTCTTCCTCGCTGCTGTATTTTTTTGCAATGTGCGCGACCAGCCTTAAATTCCGTTCAATCAGGAGCCGTTTCGCCTCGCTTTTTCTTCCGGCATCTTCTGCCTGCAATGCCTGTATGCAAAGGCTTTCCTCTTCCTTTGACAGAGGTTTCTGAAAGGTTTTCACTCCTAGCCCCCAGCCGTTGCCAACGCCCCGGCCTCCTGCAGTTTACTTTATTTTATGAAAACCCTTTTCGTCCCGTGCCTTTCCATCTGTCCCTATTTTTGAGCGGTGTGCTCGATTTTGGCGCACAGCAGCGGCTGTCTATCGACGCAGCCGTTTTTGACGCGCGGTATTCACGCGTCTTTGATCGGACAGTCTGCAAACAGCGCCGCCACTGCGGACTTGTATTCTGTCAGCTTCTGTGCCTTGCGGATTTTTTTGAGATATTTTTCGGAGCCCTCAAACAGCTGTCCCTGCCAGCCCCAGAGTTCCTTCATTTTAAATAGTACGTCCCGTTCTCCGGACAGCACCGCTGCGTAATCCTCCGCCAATCGCCCATAAAAATCGCGGATATCCGATACTCGCTTCGCAGCGTCCTCCCAGACTGTGCTTCCGTTTTCCAGGCGCAGTTTCTTTGCAGCGTTTTTTTCTGCCAAATCAGTTCTTCGGGCGCGCAGCCGCATCACCAGCGCCGGGTCGATCAGCATTCCCCTGCCGAACATCAGGTCATCCGCACCCGGATACTCCACCAAAAATCTCTCCGTATCGGAAACGCTGAATAAATCGCCGTTGTAGCAGACCGGAATGGTCCGTTCCACAGTCTCTTCATCTGCTGCAGCTGCGCTCAGCCTTTCTTTCGCCCGCACATAGGCTTCCCGGTGCACGTTTCCTTTATAAAACTCTTTCAGCACGCGGGGATGCACGATCAGCTTCTGAATCGGATACTGGGAAAAAATATCCAACAGGCGCTCAAATTCATCCGGGTTTTCCACGCCAATTCTCGTTTTGATCGAGATTTTCAGCGGGCTGTGTGCAAAAATTTCCTCCAGAAACGCATCCAGTGCGTCTGGATCAGCCAAAAACCCGGCGCCTTTTTTCTTCGCCGTCACGGTAGCGGACGGACAGCCAAGATTTAAGTTCACTTCTTCGTAGCCCTGTTCTTTGAGCATCCCGGCAACCTTGCAAAAGCCTTCCGCCTGATTCGCCAGGATTTGCGGAACAACCGCGATGTTCTGATTGTGCTCTGCTGCAATGTCGTTCCACTCCCGCGTCGTGAAGCTTTTCCCTTTTTTCGGCGTGATGAACGGTGTGTAATAGCGATCCATCGACGGAAAGCACGCATGATGCGCATTCCGGTAAATATATCCTGTAATCCCCTCCAGCGGGGCAAATTCATACTGCATGCGATTCTCCCGATCTTAATAATCCAGCAAAAACTCCGCCAGCGCATAGTTGCTGACGTCCACGCCATAATCCGTCAGGCGCAGATTTTTTTTCGATTCATCCAGACAAAGTAACTGTTCGGAAAACAGCTTATCCGCAGCGTCCTGATAAACGTCCCAGAAACTTTTTCCAAACTGGTGTTCAAATGTTTGCAGTTCAATGCCTTTTGTCAGGCGCAGCCCCAGAAACATAAACTCTTCCATTCGTTCCGACACACGAAGCGTCTGCACCTCTTCCCGAAGGTTTGCAAAATCTCCCTGATTTTTGCCGCATTCCAGATAGTCCGATAAATCAGACGTCATCTTCCAGCGCATCGGGTCAATCAAAGACGACGCTCCAAGCCCGATCCCCAAATAATCCGTCCGGTTCCAGTAGCCGATGTTGTGGCGGCAGGCATACCCGTCCTTCGCATAATTCGAAATTTCATACCGATGGTAGCCATACTGTTCCAGAATTTCCCGCGTTCGGGCATACATCCGGCGTTCGTCCTCTTCCGACGGAAGCGGCAGCATTTCTTTCGGGCGCAGCGTCTGGTTTGCATCCTCACCATACCAGCTCCAGAATGGCGTACCTTCTTCGATGATCAGGCTGTAGGCCGACAGATGCTCCGGCGCAAGCTCTGCAGCTTTCATGAGTGTCTGCTCCCAGCTCTCCACCGTCTGCCCCGGCAGCGCAGACATCAGATCGACGTTGATGTTTTCAAACCCAGCCCTCCGCGCCTGCTTATAGTTTTGGACAAAGGTATCGAAATTGTGAATTCTGCCAAGCATGGCAAGCTCTTTGTCACACGCCGACTGCAGCCCCATGCTCAGCCGGTTGATTCCGGCACGCCGATATCCTGCGAGTTTTTCAAAATCCAGCGTGCCCGGGTTGCTTTCCAGCGTAATTTCTGCATCGTCCGCAACACAAAAATGCGCCCGGATCGCGTCCATCAGCCGTTCCATATCCATGACGCGCAAAAGGGACGGCGTACCGCCGCCCCAGAAAATCGTAGTGACTCTGCGCTCTTGATAAAACTGACTCTCCTGCACGATCTGTGAAAGGAGGGCATCGACGTATGCTTCCGGAACGTAACCATCCGCTGTAGAGCTGTCTGCTGCCAGCGGTGCCGACAAAAAATCACAGTAGCGACATTTTTGCCTGCAGAATGGAATGTGCAGATATAATTCCAGATCTTTTTTCGGTGTCATAGGCTCAGTTCTCATCCAGCTTTAAGACGCTCATGAAAGCCTTCTGCGGGATTTCCACGTTGCCGACCTGACGCATCCGCTTCTTGCCTTCCTTCTGCTTTTCCAGAAGCTTTTTCTTACGGCTGATATCGCCGCCATAGCATTTTGCAAGCACGTCCTTGCGCATCGCCTTGACGGTTTCCCGGGCGATAATCTTGCCGCCGACTGCCGCCTGAATCGGAATTTCGAACAGATGGCGCGGGATTTCATCCTTTAACTTTTCGCACATTTTCCGACCACGCTCGTATGCGCTGTCCTTATGTACAATAAATGAAAGTGCATCCACTTCTTCCCGGTTAATTAGAATATCTAATTTTACAAGCTCGGACTGCTCATAGCCCTTTAATTCATAGTCAAACGACGCATAGCCCTTGGAACGGGACTTTAACGCATCGAAAAAGTCGTAAATAATTTCATTTAACGGCAGCTCGTATTTGAGCAGTGCGCGGGTTTCTTCCATATATTCCATGCCGAGATACCGTCCGCGGCGCTCCTGGCACAGCTCCATAATGGAACCGATGTAGTCCGTCGTCACCATGATTTCCGCAGAAACCACCGGCTCTTCCATATATTCGATCATCGACGGGTCAGGCAGATTGGACGGATTGGTCAGCTCGATCACTTCCCCGTTGGTCTTATGCACCCGGTACACAACGCCCGGCGCTGTCGTCACCAGATCAAGATTGTACTCTCTTTCCAGACGTTCCTGAATGATTTCCAGATGCAGCAGTCCCAAAAATCCGCAGCGGAATCCAAAGCCAAGGGCGATGGATGTCTCCGGCTCATAAAATAAGGACGCATCATTTAACTGCAGCTTTTCCAGCGCATCCCGCAGATCAGGATACTTCGCACCGTCTGCCGGATACAATCCACAGTACACCATCGGATTGACCTTTTTATAACCGGGAAGCGGTTTTGCACACGGATTGGCTGCATCTGTAATCGTATCGCCGACGCGGGTATCCTTGACATTTTTGATCGAAGCCGTCAGATAGCCAACCATTCCTGCAGACAGTCCGTCCTCGCTGGGGATAAACTGACCTGCGCCAAAATAACCGACCTCCACAACATCAAACTCTGCACCTGTTGCCATCATACGGACTTTGGTACCTTTTTTTAACTGTCCTTCCATAATTCGGAAAAAGACAATCACGCCCTTGTAGGGATCGTAGAGAGAATCGAAAATCAGCGCCTGCAGCGGATTTTCGGCGCTGCCGCCCGGCGCGGGAATTTTTTTCACAATCTGCTCCAGCACCTGTTCGATATTTAATCCGTTTTTAGCGGAAATCAAGGGTGCATCCTCCGCATCCAGACCGATCACATCCTCGATTTCTTCCTTGACCCGCTCCGGCTCCGCGCTCGGCAGGTCGATTTTGTTGATGACCGGAAATACCTCCAGATCATGATCCAGGGCAAGATACACATTTGCCAACGTCTGCGCCTCGATGCCCTGCGCCGCATCCACAACAAGAACCGCGCCGTCACATGCCGCCAGCGCTCGGCTGACTTCATAGTTAAAGTCCACATGTCCGGGTGTGTCGATCAGGTTAAATATATATTCTTCTCCATCCTCTGCACGGTAAATCGTCCGCACCGCCTGGGATTTGATCGTGATACCGCGCTCCCGTTCCAGCTCCATGTTGTCGAGCACCTGCTCCTGCATCTCTCTGCTCGTCAGAAGACCGGTCTTTTCGATAATTCGGTCTGCCAGCGTCGATTTGCCGTGATCGATATGCGCGATGATACAAAAATTTCTGATATTGCTCTGTTTTATTTTGGACATTCTTTCCTCACTCTGATTCCTGTCGTCAACCGCCGCATTTTAGAAAATGAAAACCGTTTGCTACGCCGACGCCATACTCGCCATTTTTCAATCTGATTGCATTTAAGTATATCAAACTCACAGGCTGTGGGCAAGGAATTTTCGAACACAAAAACAGCGCCCTCAGTCTGGTAAATGAAAGCGCTGTTTTTGTAACACTTATTCCCGACTGCGGCACTGTTTCGCCAGATAATGAATCACGTCCCGTCTCGTAATGATCCCAATAAAGACCTTTTCATCATCAATAACCGGCACGAAGTTCTGGGCGCTGACCTTTTCCAGCAGTCCTTCCATATCCACATTCACATGAACCGGCTTATTGTCCCGGGAACGTTTCACCTGCATGACAGGAATCTCTTCCATCTGATACAGGCTGGGAAAATTCAGTTCTTTTAATCCCCAGAGCACATCCCCGTCCGTCAGCGTGCCAAGATATTTGCCCTCCGTAGATAAAAGCGGAACTGCAGCATAACCGTGATGCTCCATCTTTTCAAGTGCCTGACGCAGTGTGTCAGTTTCCTCCACATAAGCGACCTCGCTCTTTGGTGTCAAAAAGAATAAAATATTCATCTGTAAATTCTGTCTACCTTTCGTATACGATTCTCTCCGCCTGCGCTGCCGCCTCTTCTTCCGAAATCAGGCAGCCGATAATTTTCAGTGCAAAATCGATCGCACAGCCCATGCCGCGTCCGGTGATCACATTGCCATCCACCTCTGCTGCGCCGTGCGTCACAAAGGCGCCGTCCAGCTCCTTTTCCATGGAAGGGAAGCTCGTCGCCTTTCTCCCCTTCAAATATCCGCGATGTCCGAAAATCTGCGGGGCCGCGCAGATCGCTGCAACCCATTTTCCAGCGCTATAAAAACGATCCAGCTGTTCCATTAATCCATCACAGGCTTCCAGATGCAGGGTTCCAGGCATTCCCCCCGGAAGCACCAGCAGATCGAACGCATCAAAATCTGTCTCAGAAAGCAGCTGATCCATCTGCACGGTAATCTGATGCGAACCGGTCACCGCCATTGTCTCATCCACGGAAACCATCGTCACCTCGATGCCCGCCCGTCTGCAGAGATCCACTACTGTCAACGCTTCTATTTCTTCATAACCAGCCGAAAAAAATACCCCAATTTTCGCCATCTGTATGTCCCCTTTCTTCTTACGTCCATTTTCTGATGTCTGGCAGCCGCCTGCTTAAACGTCGCCTTTCTCTGTTGTGCGCTTCCGCTGCCTGCCATTTGAACCATTCCTATCTTAACAGAAATCTCTGTTCCATAAAAGGGAAAAAATATGAATAATTTCTAAAGAATGTCAAAATCCAGAGTACTTCCACAACAAGATTCACAAATTCTGTGTGCCTGTGGTATACTAAGCCTGTCGAGCATCTAAAATACACAAAGGAGTACCGCTATGCCCCCTATGGAAATCGAACGAAAATTTACAGTCAAAGCCCTGCCGGAAAATCTGGACAGCTATCCCTTCCACCTCATCGAGCAGGCTTATTTAAACACCGACCCCGTCCTTCGCATCCGCAGACAGGACGATGAATATTATCTGACCTACAAAGGAAAAGGACTGATGGCGCGGGAAGAATATAATCTTCCGCTCAATCAGTCCTCCTATGAGCATCTGCTTCCGAAAGCCGACGGCATCTGTATTTCCAAAAAACGATATCTGATCCCCTGGGATCCTTATACCATCGAGCTGGATGTTTTTGAGAAATCCCTGGCACCGCTTATCATCGCAGAAGTAGAATTTCCATCCGTCGAGGAAGCGAATGCATTCACGCCGCCAGACTGGTTCGACCAGGATGTGACGAGGGATCCGGCGTATCATAATTCGAATCTGATCTTGAAATAAGATCGTCGCCATGCTATTATAGGATCAGGCAAAGGATATAAGTGTTCACAGTCAACACAAACGAAATCCCGGAGAGCTGCAACTCTCCGGGATTTCTTGTTCGTCAGGGTGAACCACTCCCAGGCAGGTTACCGACTATTGCTTACCGTCCAGCCATTTGCAAATGTAATAGGCAATTACACTCGCCACAACAGAAAGCAAAAAGGATATAAGTAAGTCCACAATCAACACCCCCTTCCTGTTGCCAGTATCGGGGCGGTAACGTTTTTATTGTATCATAACTATCTTTATATAAAAACAGGTTTATTTTATTTCATCAGCTTCTCCCCAAAACTCATTTACATCTTATTCGTATTTATAATATACGTTCCAATTTTTATACCAAGCCAAGTTAAAACAATATTTACAATATTAGTCATAATAACTATTTCTATTTCTACAGTTCCTTTAAATAAGTTTTCCAATATTCTTATTATATTTACAACCGGAATTGTCAAAACAATGTATTCATTTGTTTGCGCAAGAGCACTATTTAAAACTGCTCCTATTCCACAGGTAAAAAAAGCAAAGAACATCATGCTTAATTGCGCTTCCTTCACATTATGAGCCTTTAACGCAATAATACTAATATATGATGCTATGAATAAAGAAAAAACACACAAACTCAATATCAATATAACTATATTCCATGTCTCAATCTCTTTAATAACACTTCCATTTTGGGTATTAATAAACCATATAGCCGCCAATATTGCCACCACATATACCAATGCACTCAACATCATATTCAACGCAACTGTTGTCAATTTTGCAAAAAATAATGTACTTCTTTTTACTTGAGTTAATAATAATGCTTCAAAGGACCCCCTTTCTTTTTCTCCCGTAAATGTATTAATAGCTACACTATTTCCAGTTCCCGTCATAATTGAAAGAATCAATAAAAGTGGAACGATTACTGCCAACTCATTCATGTCTTCTGTGCTTTCTTCAAGAATCGGTTCATATATAATTTGTTTTCCATTTATCTTACTATCCGTATTGACAATTTGGAATTCTAACAACCGATTTATATCTTGCACAATTTCTATTGTTGGTTCAAATTCATAATACATAATTATATATTGATCATTCATGTAATCAATTTCAACGCAGTCTTTTTTTTCACTGATTTCTTTTATAACATCTTGCACTTCTATAATCTCATACGGAACGTCTACCTGTTCAATTATAAAGGCTATCTCTTTTGCCCTTTCAGTTATTAATATTTTCCCATCTTGGGTGCCAAATTGAATTCCATATTCTATAATTATAGTAGGCATGATCAGCACTAAAATTAATGACATAAAAAAACTATTTTTATCCCTAAAAACTTCCATTAGCTCTTTTCTTATTATTGTAAAATAATATTTCATTTAAGCTCCTTTTACTCTATTTATATTTTAAAAAGTCCTTGCAATTCCCTCTCTTTTCTTATTTCTTCAATTTTTCCACTTACAGTCACACTTCCATTTTTCAAAAAAACAAAATTATCACATAATTCCATTTCATTGATGTTATGCGTTGACAATAGTACTGTTATTCCTTTTTCTTTACAATTTCGAATAAATGAGCGAACTGTTGCAATCGCTTCAATATCTAATCCTGTAGATGGTTCGTCTAATAATAAAATACAAGGATCATGTATTAAGGCTCTAGTAAATGCAACTTTTTGTTTCATACCTCTTGAAAACTTTTCGACTTTTCTATCAATGTAATCCTCCATATGAAACACTTCCACTAATTGATCAATCCTTTTTTGAGCAACGCCTTTCTCCACTCCTTGCAACATTGCAAAATACATAATATTTTCTGTTGCAGTCAACAAATCATATAAGTAAACATCTCCTCCAAATAGAACTCCCATTTTTTTTCTGATCTTTTCTGGTTCATCCAACGTGCTAACCCCATCTATTCTTATATCTCCCATGTCTTGTCTATATATTGTAGATATTAATCGTATAATACTACTTTTTCCAGCCCCATTTGCTCCAATTAAGGCTGTAACATTTCCTGTATTTACCTCAAAAGAAACATCATTTATTATTTTCTTACCATTAAAAATTTTACTTACCTTGTTTAATTCAATCATCCTCTATTACCTAAAAGAAAGAAGAGGCATATTCTTTCTATACACCTCTTCTTCCCACTTCTTAATAAATTTTGTTAGCGGCGACGTGTTAAGAACATTTTACAAAATGTTGCAAAGGAATAAAATCCAGCCCCAAACAATAACCATGCTCCCATACTTTTACACCTCTTTTCTTCTCCTATTCATTAAAAATAAAGTTTTAATATTTCATACAAAAAAATGTACTTTTTTGTATAGCAATACATAATTACAAGGATAAATTCTTTTATAAAAAATTTCACAATATATTGAATAATTAATATTTTTGAGTTATAATGTAATAAACATTAGATATAAAGTATACAAATATCGTAATACAAAAAAGTACACTTTTTTGTATTTTTTATCTTTCACTCTTTTCATATGCTCTTGCTTTATATAAAAATGTAGAAACTGGCATGTTGCAGGCATTTGCGGCTACTACCCCCGTTATTTTTCCTTCTTTCCATTTTTGATATATCTTATAAAAATCTTCCGGCAATGGTTTTGGCGGGCGTCCAAATCGAACTCCCCTTGCTTTTGCAACAGCAATCCCCTCAGCCTGACGTTGTTTAATCGTTGCTCTTTCATTTTCTGCCACAAAAGAAAGTATCTGTAAAACAACATCACTTAAAAAGGTGCCTATTAAGTCCTTTCCTCTTCTGGTGTCTAACAATGGCATATCCAATACCACAATATCTATTTTTTTCTCTTTCGTCAGAATCCTCCACTGATCAAGAATCTCTTCGTAATTTCTTCCCAACCTGTCAATACTTTTTATGTATAATAAATCATCCTGCCTCATTTTTTTTTACATACTCTGATACATCGGTCGTTCAAAATTTTTTCCAGATAATTTATCCATATAAATATTCTTATCTGGAATATTCAGCTCCTGCATGGCGACTAATTGCCTCCCCTCATTTTGTTCTTTTGTACTAACACGTACATAACCATATACATTTATCACTTGCTCATTCCCTCTTTCTTTTTTATTACTCGATGTATCATATTCCCCTTTCCTTCGGCAATCCATGGTTCTTCAATCTCCAAAAAACAGTAAAAGAAAACCTTACTGATCTTCTTTTCTTATTTTGAAAATCAGTAAGGTTATAATATACTATAAAATATAAAATTACAGCGCACAGTAACGCGTCAGGGCAGATCACCTGCAATAGGTCTCTGTCACGTCCTTCATATGTGCTGCCAGTGCATCCGTCAGCTGTCCGTCCGTCAGGCGCCATTTCCAGTTGTCTCCAAGGGTGGACGGGAAGTTCATGCGGGCTTCTCGTCCGAGTCCGAGCCAATCCTGCATCGGGATCACTGCGGTTCCTGCGGTTGAGGACATCGCTGTTGCGATCATCGCTTCCACCACATCTTTACCGCTTTTTACCCGCAGGTACTCACGAATGTATTTCTGCACCTTGCGGTTGTTTTCTTCGTACCAGCCGCGGGTCGTCTGGTTGTCATGGGTTCCGGTGTAAACAATACAGTTCTTATCATAATTGTGCGGCAGGTATTCGCTGTCGTAGCTGTCAAATGCGAACTGCAATACCTTCATACCCGGATATCCGCATTTTTTGATCATTTTGCGGACAGGAGGTGTAATCACACCCAGATCCTCTGCGATCATCTCTTTTTTGCCCAGCTTCATCTTCATCGCTGCAAACAGCTCGAAGTCAGGTCCCTTTTCCCAGTGACCATTGACTGCAGTTTCGTCTCCGTAAGGAATCGAGAAATATGCCTCGAAGCCACGGAAATGATCTACGCGGACGATATCGTAGAGACGATAGCTGTAACCGATTCTTAAGATCCACCAGTCATAGCCGGTCTTTTTGTGATATTCCCAGTCATAAAGAGGATTGCCCCACAGCTGACCGGTGGCAGAAAAGGCATCCGGCGGAACCCCTGCAACTGCTTTGGGCACACAGCCCTCAGAAAGCTGGAACAGCTCCGGATGAGACCAGGTATCTGCACTGTCAAGTGCAACGTAAATCGGGATATCTCCGATAATAGAGATCCCTTTTCCATTGGCATAGGCCTTGAGTGCCTGCCACTGTTTTGCAAATAAATACTGTAAAAACTGCCAGAAGCAGATTTCATCGGACAACTCATGTCTGCAGCGTCTGATTGCTTCAGGCTCCCGCAGCTTTAAAGGTGCGTCCCATTCCAGGAAGCTTGCGCCGCCCTGACTGTCCTTGATCGCCATAAACAACGCATAATCAGAAAGCCACCAGTCATTTTCCTCACAGAATGCAATAAATTCAGCATTCTCTGCGATATGGCTGTTGTGGTATGCCTTGCGCAGCAGGGGAAAACGTCCCTGATACATTTTTTCATAATCCACATAGGACTTGCTGCCGCCCCAGTCTGTATTCTCACATTCTTCTTCTGTCAGCCATCCATTTTCGATCAGCTCTTCGAGATCGATCAGGTAGGGATTGCCAGCAAAGGTAGAAAATGCCTGATAGGGGGAATCCCCATATCCGGTGGGTCCCAAGGGCAGGATCTGCCACAGCTTCTGTCCCGCTTCCTTCAGAAAATCCACAAAAGCATAGGCTTCTTTGGAAAAGGTTCCGATGCCGAATCGGGATGGCAGGCTGGTAACAGGTAATAAAACACCGCTTCTTCTCATTCTTTTTTCCTCTCATCCTTTGAACGATATGTTTTGTCACGCCATGCAGGGCGAAAGATCAGAACCCTCGTGCAAGCACAGTCGGTCTTCTGACTTTTCGCCCTTTTCATCATTTGAAATCTCCGATTTCTCATGTCTGACAGGTCAAGAGGTCTTTCCCCCACCCAGGAGCAGGCTCCTGGGTGCTTAGACCTTTTTCCTCTGGTATCCTTATTTTAATTTCCAAATATCGCGGTTGTATTCTGCGATAGTACGATCGGAAGAGAAGAATCCGGCTTTGGCGATATTTACCACCATCATACGTTTCCACTTTTCCTGATCCTCGTAGTCTGCAAACATACGGTCTTTGGTTGCAATATAGTCTTCCAGATCCAGCAGGGTCATGAACCAGTCCTTATTCAGCAGCTCGTTGTAGAGGCGCTCCAGATTCTCCTTATGACCAACTGCCAGCGCCTGATCGCTTACGATGAAGTCCACTGCTGCTTTGATCACAGGGCTCTTCTCGTAGAAGCTTCTGGACACGTAGTCTGCCTTTGCATAGTGATCGATAACCTGCTCGCTGTTTTCGCCGAAGATATAGATGTTGTCCTCACCGACGAGGTCGTGGATTTCAACGTTTGCACCGTCAGCTGTGCCCAGTGTCACCGCACCGTTTAACATCATCTTCATGTTGCCGGTACCGGATGCTTCCTTGGAAGCCAGAGAGATCTGCTCGGAAATATCGCAGGCAGGGATCAGCTTCTCTGCATAGCTTACGTTATAGTTTTCTACCATAACAACCTTCATGTAGTCCTTTACATCCGGATCGTTATTGATGATCTGCTGCAAGACTAAGAGCAGATGGATGATATCCCGTGCAATGACATAAGCCGGAGCTGCCTTCGCGCCGAAAATAAAGGTCAGCGGACGGGCAGGCTTTTTACCGCCTTTGATCTCCAGGTATTTGTGGATGATATACAGTGCGTTCATCTGCTGTCTCTTGTACTCATGCAGACGCTTGATCTGAATATCGAAAATGGAATCGGGATTTAATTCCTCGCCTTCGTGCTCTTTGATATGAGCAACAAGTGCTTCTTTCTTCTCTCTTTTGATCTTTACCAGATCGTTTAAGAATTCCTCGTCATCCTTAAATGCAAGCAGCTTTTCCAGCTCCATCGCATCCTTCTGATAGCCGGTTCCGATCTTTTCGGTAATCAGGGCAGCCAGCTCACGGTTGCAGGAAAGCAGCCATCTGCGGAAGGTAATGCCGTTTGTCTTATTATTGAACTTTTCAGGATAAATCTCATAAAATGCATGCAGCTCAGTATCCTTTAAGATCTCGGTGTGGATCGCAGCAACGCCGTTTACGGAGAAGCCGTAGTGGATATCCATGTGAGCCATGTGCACGCGGTTCTGATCGTCGATGATCTGCACCTTCGGATCGCTGTATTTTGCAGCAACACGAGCGGACAGCTCCTTGATGATCGGAACAAGCTGAGGAACCACCTTTTCCAGATAGGACAGCGGCCATTTTTCCAGAGCCTCTGCCAGAATGGTGTGGTTGGTGTATGCGCAGGTCTTGCTGACAACCTCGATTGCCTCGTCCATTGTAAACGCTTTATCGTTTACCAGGATACGGATCAGCTCCGGAATAATCATGGACGGATGGGTATCGTTGATCTGGATGACTGCATAATCGTACATCTTTCTCAGATCGTACTGCTTTTCCTTCATCTCCATCAGGATCAGCTGTGCAGCGTTGCTGACCATGAAATACTGCTGATAAATACGAAGCAGGTTGCCGGCTTCATCGGAATCATCGGGATATAAGAACAGGGTCAGGTTCTTTTCGATGGCTTCCTTATCAAATGTGATACCTTCTTTTACGATGCTTTCATCTACGCTCTCGATGTCGAACAGGCGCAGCTTATTGACACCATTGTTGTAGCCGACTACGTCAATATCATACAGACGGGAGGTTACCTTTCTGTCACCGAAAAAGACATCAAAGGAAACATCGGTTTTATTCAGCCAGGAATCCTTCTCGATCCAGTCGTTCTTTTCTGCGGTCTGAAGGCGATCCTTAAATACCTGCTTGAACAGACCGAAGTGATAGTTTAAGCCGATGCCTTCGCCGGGAAGACCCAGGGTTGCAATGGAATCCATAAAGCAGGCAGCCAGACGTCCCAGACCACCGTTACCAAGAGACGGTTCCGGCTCGATCTCTTCGATTCTGGACAGCTCCTTGCCCTTGCTCTTTAATACACTTTCTACTTTTTCATAGATTCCCAGATTGATCAGATTGTTGGACAAAAGCTTACCGATCAGGAACTCGGCAGAAATATAGTAGATTTTCTTGTCACCGTCGTTGGGTACGGTTGCCTCTTCCAGTCCCTTTACCAGATACAGCAGTGCAACATAAACCTGCTCATCGCTTGCATCCTCCAGCTTTTTGCCGAAGAGCTTCTCAGACAGAGCTTCCAGCTCCCTGTCAATTCTCTGCTCCAGAATTTCTCTCCGGATCGTTTCTTCCTGTCTCATTCTTTCCTCCGTTTCTGCCGCCTGGCGGCAACTTTTGATTCATGACAATAGAATGCTCGCAGAGCGTGCATTCTATTGTTTACTCTACAATGTCCTGGTAGCGCATCCGCACCAGTTCATATCCTAGCACTACGTTTCTTCCCTCTTCCAGATGCAGCAGGCGGTCAACCTCTTCCACCGCAGCAGCCGACACGCCATAAAAATCCTGACGCACCGTATTCATCTGCTTGCCCGCATAGCTCATGAGCGGGATTCCGTCAAAGCCGCAAACCGGATGGAACACATCCAGCTCCATCAATGCCCGCATCGCGCCGATGGCCATCAGATCCGATGCACAAACAAACACATCCATTCTGTCTGCATAAGAGAAGGTCAGCTCCCTCGCTTTTTTCTCACTGAAATCTCCGTATTCGATGGTCAGCTCCAGCGCAAGCTCCTCTGCCAGCTTCTTCATCCCTGCAATCCGTTCTCCGGTTACAAAGGACTTTTTATCCCCTGCGATATAAAGGACCTTTGTACAGCTTTCATTGCCGAGGATCGTCTTTTTTGCGATTTCGTACTGGGCATTTTTCTGGTCAATCCAGACCGAAGACGTATTCCTGTCATGATAGGGTGCGTCAACCAGCACGATTTTAAACGCACCAGACGCAATCAGCTCTCTTAGAAATTCATCTTCCTCATTCATCCCATATGCGATAATTCCTTCGACGCTCTGAGCTTTTAAATAGCTGGTCAGCTCATCCAGTCCCATATCCGCTACCATGGAAAAAAACAGCGTCACCACATCAAGCTTTAATTCCTTTGCCCGGTGGATCGCGCCGGAAAGATACTGCAGGTTGATCTCATCCACGCAGCCAACTGTTTCCTCCAGCTTTAACAACAGGGCAACCCGCCCAAACTGTTTGGAGGAAAGTGCTGCTGCAACCGCATTGGGCGTATAGTTCAACGCTTCGATCGCCGCATTTACCTTGTCTTTCGTGCTTTCACTGACGCCTTCATAGCCGTTTAGCACCTTCGACACCGTGGAGATCGCCACGCCTGCCTGTCTCGCCACATCTTTTATGGATGCCAAGCTTTCTCCTCCTCTCTGTTGGAAAACGTTTTCTAAATACACCCCTATCATAGATCAGAAAACGTTTTCCGTCAATATCAATATTTTAAGAATCATGTCAATTTTTTGTAAAAAAAGGCGGCAGGAGCTTTCGCTCCTGCACTCCTCGAGCGGGCATGTCCTGTGTTGTATCTTCCTCCTTGTTCTCTTTTCGTGCATCCTTATGCCTTATGGAATAGTCCGCCGTATGCCTGGCTGTAAGCTGCAACAAGTTCTTTTGCAAGAGAGTAGGAATTGATCAGCGGATGCAGCATCAGCGCCTGGACCGCTTTTTCCTCGGACTGTTCCTGTACCGCCTCTACGGTTTCCTTTTCGTACATCTTAATCAGACGCATCAGCAGATAGCAGTGCTCCGGAACTTCCTCCACCCTCACCGGATGAATCCCGGTTTCATCCACATGACAGGTAACTTCCACCACATCACGATCCTCAAGACCGGGGATGCTTCCCTGATTTTCCACGGAAAGCACCAGATCGCGTCCGTCTTTGCTCTGCAGCCCCTCGATGCAGTCAAGCATAACGCCTGCATATCCCATGCCATCAGGCACTTCCAGCTGCCCTTTTTCCAGAAGCGGGCGCTTTGCAAGACCGGATTCGATACTCATATAGGAATTCTCACGAACCTGCATATAGTACAGGAAAATCTGCAGTGCGCCTTCGGGATCGGCGTCCATATCCATCGCCTTTAACTCTTCCATCATCTGCTTGTTGACCTGCTCGATCGTCTGACCTCTGGTCGCGCCGGATTTTAAGATATTGGCAAGCGCTTTTTCCCGATGATAATAGTAGTAGAGATATTCATTCGGCAAAAATCCGATCATCCGCAGCAGATCGGGATCGAACATGGAAAATTCCTGAATGCTCTTTAAAAATGCGTCGTCCGCAAGGAGCCTGGGCAGAATCTCCTCGTCCTTGATCTTCACGCTGCGAATCCAGGAAAGATGATTTAATCCGAAGAATTCCACATACAGGTCTTTTTCATCCACGCCGAGCTTTGCTGCCATACGGAATTTTGTGCTGCTGGGCGCATCGCAGATGCCGATCACCTTTTCATAGCCTGCGCTCTTTAACGCCTGTGTCACCAGACCGGACGGGTTCGTGAAATTGAAAATCCATGCGTTCGGTGCAATTTCATTAATCAGCCTGCAGTACTCCAGCAAAATCGGAATCGTGCGCACTGCCATCGAAAATCCACCGACACCGGTCGTTTCCTGTCCGATTACGCCTGCGTTTAATGCGATTGTTTCATCCATAACACGGGAATGGTCGCCGCCGACGCGCAGCGTTGTTACCACATAATCCGCGCCCTGCAATACCTCGCGCACATCCGCAGATTCCGTTACAATCAGATCCTTGTGATTTCTGTTTACCACATGGCGGCACAGCTTTGTGATGATCTGCTGTTTCTCCTGATTGATGTCATAGAGCGCTACCTCGTCAATATGAAGTGCCTTGTATCTTGCCAGCAGGCCGTTGATAAAAATGACGGTTCTGACGCCTGCTCCCCCGATGACTGCGATTTTCATTTTGTTTCTTCCCCTTTCTTTTTTCCCATAAATTCCTTCAGTCCCTCTTTGTCCGGAAATCCGGTGTTGCCGCCGTACGCTGTCACGTTTAACGCGCCGCAGGCATTACCGCAGGCCAGACATTCTTCCAGACCTTTTCCGGTCAGAAATCCGTATACGAAGCCCGCATTAAACGAATCCCCTGCGCCAGTCGTATCCACAGCCTTTACCCGGTACGCCGGGAAAAAGACCTCTTTTCCGTTTTCGATTGCAAGAGAACCACTGCTGCCAAGCTTGATGACCACCCTGTCGCAATCCTTCGCAAACTCCCGTGCCGCTTCCTGTGCGGTCTTCGTCCTGCCATAGTGAATCGCTTCCGTCTCGTTCATGAACAGCACGTCGATATACGGAAACAACTCCTTGATCTGAGGATTCCATTCCCCGGTTGGATCCCAGCCCAGATCGAACGAAACGGTCGCCTCCGTCTCTGCTTTGACGCGTTTTAATAAAGAAAGATACGCCGCGTGGTTTTTGCTTCCCTCGTAGCCTGTCATATGGATATGCGAAGCGTTTTTCACGCCCTCGATATCCACCTTGTCGATAGAAATTCCCGCGTTCGTGCCGCGATACGTCAGAAACGACCGATCCTTTTCATTGGTAAAACTGATCGAAATACCGGTTTTCTCCGTCCTGCTCGTTTCAAGTAAGCTGTCGTCGATATTTTTGCGGCAAATTCTTTGCGGATCAGCTCCCCGTAGCAATCGTCCCCGACCTCTCCCTGAAATTCCGGATGCAGACCGAGCTTTCCAATGCCAAGCGCAAACAGCGCCGCGCCGCCGCCTACATAGGTATCCATAACCGGCACTTCATCCTCCTGCCCGGGCTTTGGCAGACTGGAAACGCCCGGAACAACAAGGTCTATATTTACATCGCCGTAAACATAGACGTCCCATTTTTTCCCTTCATAGTCCCCTCCATCTCTATTTTTCATTCTTTTTCAGCATACCATAAAGCACCGGGAAAACCAAAAGCATCTCAGGGCAGACAATCCCTTGACTTTTCCAAAAATTCTCTATACGCTAAGGAAAAGAGATCAGAGTTCCATTGTATTGAAATGGGCTATCGAAGCATTTACAGGGAGGTTTTATAAAAAAGAATATGGTACAGAATCCTTATCAGAACGCGCTTTTGCCGGCTCCGGTCGGCGGCGGTTATTCCGACCCGGACTATTGGATCTGGTGCGGCTCCGTCGTACAGGGGGAAGACGGAGCCTATCACATGTTTGCGTCCCGTTGGCCGAAAGATCTCGGCTTTGGTGCAAACTGGCTGTTTAACTGCGAAATCGTCCGGGCTTCCAGCAAAAATCCGGAAGGTCCCTATACCTTTCAGGAGGTCGTGCTCGGACGCCGGGGACGCACTTTTTTTGACGGCATGAACGTGCACAATCCGTACATCCGTAAATGGAATCAAACCTACTACCTTTATTATATGGGAACGACCTTCGGCGGTCCGATTCCCGGTCCCGGTGACGAGGTGGACAGCTCGCGTTTTACCGAGGTCTGGAACCGCAAACGAATCGGTCTTGCAATCGCACCGTCTGTTTTTGGTCCATGGACGCGGTGCGATGAGCCGCTGATTTCTCCCAGAGACTGCTCCCACTGGGATTGCACTGCAACGACCAATCCTGCCGTCGCAATCCAGCCCGACGGAACGACCTACATGCTTTACAAATCGCGTTCCTTCGCAGACGGTCCGTTAAAAATCGGTGTCGCAAAAGCGCCCCGCCCGGATGGTCCCTTTGAACGGATTTTGGACGACCCGATCTTTAATTTCGAGGACCCGAACATCCATCTGGAAGATCCGTACCTGTGGTACGAGGACGGAAAATTCCGCCTGCTGATCAAAGACGACTTCAAAAACGGAGGTCCCGGCATCAGCGGCATCTGGGGTGCAGGCCTGTACGCTGAAAGCGCCGACTGCATTCACTGGGAATTCGCCGAAAATCCTGTCGTTTACTCCCGCCATGTTACCTGGTCCGATGGCAGACAGTCCGATCAGGCAAACTGCGAACGCCCTTACTTTTTGCTTGATGAAAATAACCATCCCACGCATCTGTTTCTGGCAACCGGGGAAGGTCCTGCACCCTACCAGTTTTCCAGAACCTGGAACATGGTGATTCCGCTGCGCTAAGCGCCGAGCTGACACGCTTCCGCATCTGTCTTGGAAGCGTCTGACTGCAACTATACCTTTTGGAGAGGAACGTATGACAACCGATCAGAATTATCAACAAATTTACCGCGTCGGCGGCATGCTGGACGCAGGCTTTGTAGGACAGATCACCTACACCATCAGCCTCGATCAGGTCTATGACGAGCTGGACATTCATTTTAGCTTTGACAAGCGGCTCTACAGTGAAAGTGACGTTACGCCTGAGCTCATTGACAGACTTCAGACGCTCTGCACTGCAAAATACAACGCCCCGACCTATCCCGCCGAGGAGTTCAGGCAGACCATTCTGCACGAAATGAAAACAGAAATTCACACAATGGCGGAATTAAACGACAATTTCATCGGCTGCATCCACCGCCAGCTGACGGACCGCCACATGTTATACACAAAAGAATTCACAAGCGACGGCTGTCTGGCACAGGACACCTTTTCCGGCGTTTTAAAAGTGACCGTCCTTGTTTTCAACGTGCTGCTGGACAACACGCAGTACACGCTGACCGTTTCCGGACATCCGGTCGGACAGGGTGTAATCGCACCGAACTTTAATCTAATGGATACGGTAAAGACTGCAGCAGGAAATGCGGGGGCTTCGAATGCTGCCGGGAGCGCTGACAACTCGTGCGACGCTGAGAGTGCTCCTGCCTCCGCTGTTGCCACGGCTGGCAGTTCGGGCGTCTCCGGCGCTGGCTCTGCTGCCACGGCTGGCGATTCGAGCACAACTGGCAGTTCTTCTGCTGGTAATACCGTCACTGCATCCACCCGCTTCAAACGCCTTGAGCTGCACAACCACACGGTCGAATCCGACGGCAGCTTAACCTGTCAGGAGCTGACGGAATATCTGGCAGCCGACCATGTCGATGCGTTCGCCATCACCGACCACAACACCACCTCCGGTCAGAAAAAGATCGAACAGCTGCTGGAAGAAAAGCATTATCCGATCAGCCTGATCCGCGGCATGGAATATACGACTTATTTCGGGCATATCCTCTGCTTAAACCTCGCAAAATATGTTCCCTGGAACTCGATCGACCAGCACCGTCCCGAGCTGTTGTTCGAAGCTGCCCGCGAAAAAGGCGCGCTCGTCGGCATCGCGCATCCGTTTTCCTATGGCGATCCTTTTGCCCGCGGCTGCCGCTTTGAAATGACCATCTCGGACTACTCAAAGGTTGACTTTATCGAGATTTTCAACAATCCGGAATCGCTCCACGAAGTAAACGAACGCGGCACGAATCTCTGGATGTCCCTGATTTTTTCAGGCTATCAAATCACCGCGACCAGCGGCATGGACTTACACAACCGTGCGAAGCTGGCAGGCTGCTATGCAACCTACATCGAAGGCAAAAGCGGCGACAACATCGCTTCCGAGCTCGATACCGCCATTCACACGCACCGCACCTGGGTTTCCAAAGGCGCTCTGCTGCTGACGGAGGTTCTCCCGGAAACAAACGAATTGCTTCTGACGTTTACAGATGCCCACAAGACCGGATTTGCTGTTCCAAAAACAGCTCAGGTCGTTTTAAAAGGAAAAGACAAAACATTCACAACGAGCGTTTCGCTCGACAAACCGGTACGCGTTTCCCTCAACCAGCTCTCCGGAACCGATCCGATCATTCCGCTGCTGTACGAAGCTCCGGGAATTAACGGTGCGGCAACTGTATCCAACGCTGCGCATGTTGCTGCTTCGACATCTTGCGGCAGCGCTGCAGATGCCAGCTCTGCTGCCGGGCAGCTGAAAGGAATCGACGCGCTTCCTGCAATCGAAGGACTGCTCTGCGTCAGCCCGGTTCTTTACAGGGATTGAGGTTCTTTGGAAAACAGCTTTTAAAACGCTGCCCTACGCTGCGACAGCGACATTTCAAAAACGCCCGCTTATTCTGTGAAAAACACAGCGTAAGCGGGCGCTCTCTATTTTCGTCTGATTTTCACCGGATCGGACGGTTTTAGGATCTGACAATTCGCCCCTCATTGCGCAGGTATGCAACGTATCGGCGGTCATGTATTTGAGCCATCGCTTTCCTGCAGGCGCTGTCAATTACGAATTCCGTTCCAGAATTCTTTTATAGCTTCGATACATCAGATAAACCCCTGCCGTGCAGTCCAAAACAAGCATCACAATTCCAAAGCCTAACGAAATCAGGCAGCAGATCCCGGAAAGCATAAATGCAAACGCGCACTTTTGATACAGCATCCCCATTTCCAGATTGTAAGCCGTGACATCTTTTACCTTCGATTTTAACGTTTTATCTCCGCTCCAGAAAGTGATGGGCTCTTTGCTGTTTTTTTCAAAGATCCCGATAATCAAAAACGGAACCGCGCATAAAAGACACGATATCAGTCCGACGATTTTTTCTGCCATAATAATGCCTCCGATTATTTTGCATTTCTATCAAATTTTACTGCGCCCGGCTCTGCAAAATCCTTTTATCTTTTCCTCTCATTTCTATTTCTACGCACGCTTTTTGCGCATAACGAGTTTATGTCAAGTGCTACGCACGGAGCAATCCGGTATCAAAGGGGTCAAAATACTTTTTGACCCCAACAACATCTTTACTCCACTTCCACACAAACCGGATAATGATCGGACAGCCATACGTTGCCCTCTTTGTCTGTCCACTTCACAGGCTCGCCGGTCTTGATGTCGCCCTTCACCAGCAGAAAATCAATGCTGCAGGGATGATCTTCTTCCGTGAAGCCGTGATAGGTGATGCCGATATGCTCGGTTACATTGGTGTATTCCGGATACTCTTTTAAAATTTCGAATTCCGGGTCCTGCGGCTCTGCATTGAAATCACCGGTGATCATCGTAGGTGCATCGGGATAAAGCTGCTCGGTTTTTAATTTTTCCAGAATCTGACGAAGCCCCAGGATTCTCGCCTGTGCGCCGATATGGTCCAGATGGGTGTTTACAATACGGAATACCTTGCCGGTTTCCAGATCCTCAAACAGCGCTTCGTTGCAGATTCTCGGGCAAATGCTCTGCTCTGCGTAGCGGGATGCAGGCACATAAGGCGTCTCAGACAGCCAGTAAGACTGCATCTCCATCAGGTTTAAGCGATCCTTGCGGTATGCGATGCTGACCTGCTCGTCTCTCAGCTCCGGGCTGCGTCCGCAGCCGATTACATAATACTCTGTCAGGTTTTCTTTCAGCCATTTTGCGATATGCGGCAGCACTTCCTGAAAGCAGATCATATCAGGTTTCTCCTGCGCGATTTTCTTTAAAATCAAATCCTTGCGGTATTCAAAATTGTTCTCCCCGTCCTGCCCAAAATCACAGCGGATATTAAATGTTACCAGTTTCATGATAACCCCTCCCTTTTCCCCTTTTTCAGGTATTATTTCATTGTCCTGATTATAGCCCTGTCCCTTCGGAAATACAATGCAGATAAAAGAACAAAAAATCTCCAAAAATTACATTTTTCTAATTGACACAATGCTTATTTTATGATAGAATTTTATTCGCTGTGAAACACAAGGTGTATCACACTTCATAAGCTGCTGTGGCTCAGTCGGTAGAGCGTCGCATTGGTAGTGCGGAGGTCACGGGTC
>ENA-ORTY01000447-ORTY01000447.1-human-gut-metagenome-genome-assembly--contig:-NODE-447-length-56079-cov-87.904005_pt1 | contig 56079 bp, 65 predicted proteins | sample MGYA00241917_ERZ509198 | MGnify/ENA primary metagenome ERZ509198 (study PRJEB26280, sample SAMEA2338857) | human gut metagenome | biome: human gut; feature: human-associated habitat; material: faeces...
TTGCCGTCTGCCTGTTGGTAATAAGCTCCTTTGCAATAATGGAACTTCGGGATGTAATACTCTCAAACTCCGCATTGCCAAGCTCATCAATTCTTCCGCCAGTGCCGAAGAGCATTCCCTGAACGAACTCTCCGAAGGTTGCACCTTTCTTGAACTGAGATAAGTTTTCTGCCGTCAATCCTTGCAAGAACTTCTGAATCTTCTCCCAAGTGATTGTGCCCTTTGCTGTGTTATCCTGCAGCCTAGATACAAACTCCATCCTAGAACGTCTAGCAGAATAAACGTTGCTATCAGATGCAGGAGTAGAATCATTCAGCCCAATTACATAGACACCACCCTTACCGCTTCCTGTGCCGCCTATCTGCATTCCATTCACCTTGATGGAATCAACCTTGTCTTCCAACTTACCCAACCGGCTTGTTGCAGCCTTTTCTCCTACAGTGTACTGAGGGTGGTCGTAAGGGATATCCAAAGGTATCTCCATTCCGATGATACGAGAGTTTCGGTAGTGCTTGCCATCCGCGTCCACCTGCGCAAACATATCATTAATCAGCTTTACCTGCTCACCGAGAGGATGGTAATCGTATGTTCCATCATTGTAGAACTTATCGCCATCCATCGTGCAGGTGAAGTTTGAGTTGCTGATCATGGTTTTCTGATAGTACTGCTTCGCTCTATCGAACAGAGATAACTGAGCAGTAGGGATGAGGTCCGTATCAGTAATCTTGGTTGCGTCCCAGTTGAACAGGAAGTACTTATCACCAACCTTTGGGCACATAACGCCATCGGGAAGAGTTCTTCCGTAGGTGTCGTTTGCCACAATCTCGAAGTAGTTAACCTTGTCGATAACCTTGAAGCTGACATCGAACTCCATACCCATGAGAGCACCGCTAGTGAACTTGATGCCTAAAGTGAGGTTACTCTTTATCCAACTCTCCTTGAAGTTATTAGTGAAAGAGTCTGTAGATGTGACCTGCCAAAACGTCTGTGTAGTCTTCGTTCCGTCTTCGTTATCAACGGTGCTATCATAGGTCTTGATACTGCTGACTACACTTTCCACCTTTGGATATTCCTCCTCAAACATCACGACACCTTCGATAGCCTGCTTGTCGTTCTTCACGACATTCACATTCTCCAGGTAACCATCCTTGGCGTAGAACCCATCACTATCTACTTCCTTGTTAGGGAGCATGAGGTAATCAGTAGCAACACCATCGGTGGTAACGTCCGCATCGGCACCAGTGAAATATCCTTTCGGAATATTTCTGTCTGAGCCGAATGCGTACAGTCTTGTGATATAAGTTGACTTGGATTCCGAATAGGACATAGACAGGACATTAACATTCTGTTCAAATGTTGTCTGCCCTTCCATTTCGCAATATCCAAGGTATATGATAGAGCCATCTATCCACCATTCGCAGTTGAGTGCGTCTTCGGAACAGATGGAGTTGAGAGCATCAAGTATGCTGATGGAGCCGTACTCGATCAAGAATCTCTTCTGAACATCGAAAGCCTTGTTGTTGTATGTAGTGTAGTCAACGGAGAACTCCTTGCCATTGTACGTAAGACCTAGCGCCTTTAAGTTGCCGAGTATAACGTTCATGTGTACACCTACAGTTGTGGTGAGGTTGAAGGAGGTTTCGTTGGCTCCGTGCTGAGGGCGATACTTGCAAATCTTATTCTTCCAAGACATATAGTAGGCATCCATCTGCATTTCGTAGTCGTAGCCATCACTATCATTGTGCTTAGGGAAGTATGATGATGTAAGCTCAAAGTAGCCGAAGTCGGGAATCTCCACGGAGTCACCAATCTCGAAATAGATAGGAGTAGCCGTAGTGAACTTCAATATGACGTAATGGTGGTCCATAAGCTGATATGACAGCTTAGAACCCTCGCCGAAGTCCTCTAATGTGAAGAATACCTTGTTATTTCTCTTAATCTGAATCATTAGCTTGTATATTTACTTGTTTCACCTCTGTCACTAGGGTCTGGCTCGTTGAGCTTTAGACTGAACTTTGCCATTTCCCGAATGAACTGACTGAATTGAGTGCAGGAGAGATAGATGCACCGATACCATACATTAGGCTGAAATCGGGTGCGGATAACCAACTCCCCCTTGGCAAGAACCTCCTCGCAGAACCTAGCATAGTTCGTCATGAACGTATCTGAGTCCTTGGCGGTCATATTGAACGGCAGCGTTATCTCCCTCTCATCCAATCTAGGATTGTGCTTGATAACTGACTTGCCGTCCTTTGAGCGATACTTGTTGCTGATGAACTCCTTGTTTGGTGCAGGAGTCATGAGCGTACTGAGGGCGGTTTCGTCTAGAAAAATACCCCACGTAAGGTAGGCATCCTTGCCATTGATATAAAGTTGTCCCTTTAGCATAACTATTTAATCATCAAATAACCTCATAGGCTTCGCTGTGAGCCGCTTTTGCTATTGTTTGGTATAGTTGTAAGGGTCGAACAGCGAAAAGCCTATAGAGGTCAAATATCCTTTAATCTTCTGTTCATGTCATCCAGCTTGTTTCCGAAGTCATTGTAGGTAAGCTTTGAATACTTCACGATGTCTTCAAGGTAGCTGTTTGTCATAATCATCATATTTCTAATCTCCAATACCGCGCCATTGGTTGAGATTCCGAGTGTAACGATGCTCTCCATCTGAGATATGGTGGTAGTCATGTTCTGAGCGATGGACTCTCCTGCAATCTGCAGGGCGGTGAAGCGACCATTCAGCTCATCTGCGGTATCTTGCCCCATAGATGCCCATCCTCCGCTTGTAGCGGTCTGTGATGAGGATGAGGAACCAGTGTAGCCTGTCACCTTTGCCCACTCGTCACGTCTCTTCAATCCTTCCTGGACAATATCATCGTAACGCTTGTTGAACGCTTCTATGTCTGTTTCGGTAAGCTTGCCATCGTTGTCCTTGATAGCCTTCGCCCAATCATCATAGAGCTTCTTCAAGTCTCCGTTGATGAGGTCTTCCATAGAGTAGGAGAGAAGAGCCTTTTGCATCATTTCAGCGAAATCGTCTGCAAAGTCCTGCGCTGACTTGCTCATATCCATGAGGTCTGACACGAAGCTATCCTTCATGCTATCAAAGGAAATCTGCGTAAGGCTTTCCTTCAGCTTGTCTGATAACTCATCCAGCTTGCCCGCTTGGTCTATGTAGTCATTCAGCTTCTCTGTCAGACGCCCACCATAGTTACCCTTACCAGTGTTCTCGATATGCTCCCAGATGGCAACGTTGCCACGGAGGAGCTTCATTTCCTCTGGGCTGAGGGAGAAGAGGTCGCCATTGAAGTCTGATTTGACGTTCTTCTTGATCCAATCCATCTCATCACTACCGAAGCCACTCCAATAACGATTCCATGAGCCGTGAGAAGCGTGATAGCTTGCCTGTGCCTTTGCGATGTCGAGGTAGTTCTTATTAGTCTCCTGCTGATTCTTATAGGCTTGCTCGTAGTATGAGGTTGCCTTAGAACCATAGGAATTTTCCATTGCGTCAGTCAAATCCTCGATGGATTGCTGCAAGAGGGTATTTCTGTCCGTCAGCCTTTCGATGGTATCATTGACCTTCTTTGCATTTCCATCTCCACCGAACAGACTATTGAAGCCACCGAATGAAAGCGTGTTGAGGATATGTGAAACGTTGTTTCCGATACTCTTCAATGGCTTCATAACGATGTCACCCGATAAAGCATCATCGAGGATACCCGTTACTGCGCCAAAGACCGTGTCCATGAGGTTACTGATGAGTGTTCCGAAGCCATCTTTCAGAATATCGAGGATGCCGAGTATTGCGGAGATTATTTCACCTGCCATACCGCTATCCCCTAAAGCTTTCGTCAGAGCCTTGGCTGCGTCGCTGTCTTTGCCGAGTAACCCTTGGATTCCCTTTGCAAGCGTGTTGGCAACGTCCTTCTGCATGTTGCCGCCGAAAAGCTTGTCAAGTCCTAGGATGGAGTTTCCCACACCTTTGAGTGACCCCGATGTGAGACCCTGCAAACCATTTTCAAGCTGCTGGAACTGAGAAACTGCCTTCTGTGCAGATGTCTGTAAGTCTGATGATGCCTTCTGAACAGAGGAACCAAACTCTAGAACGTTGTTAGATGCGGTAGCGAGTACGTTCTGCGCTCTAGAGAGGTTGCCTTCAGCCTTGCTGATACTTGTCTTGTCACCGCTCTTCTTAGCCTTGGCGAGGTCTTCCTGCGCCTTGGTGACAGCTTTCGTGGCTTCAATCTCTCGCTCTTGTGCGTCAATATAGCCTTGCATGGCTGACTGATAGGAGTTGATATCGTCAGAGACTTTCTTAAAGATGTCGCTATCCCATACGGTGGCAGAGCCTTGTAGTTTGGAGATAAGTTCCTGTATAGTCTTCTGTTCATTAACATCTGTTGTGCTCTTGGACAGCTCCTGCAACTTCTTTATTGTTGGTTCCAGTTGGTCCTTGAACATAGCTCCGAAGTCTCCGAAGATGCTTCCCCAATCGATGTTCTGTCTGATAGCGTTTATCTCGATGGTTTGGAGGTCCTTCTTCTTCTGCTGCTGTAGAGAGAGCTTTTCGCCTTCCGTCTGAGCCTTGGCAATCTTCTCTTCGTACTCCTCAGCAATGGCTTGCTTCTGCTGATAGAGTGAACCATACTCCTTCAAGTAGTCACGCATAGAGGTGAGGGCTTCCCTGTTGACCTCATCAAGCTTCTTGTTATACTCTTGGGTAGCGAGGTCTCTAGCCTTATTGAGGGCATCGGTCTGAGCAGAGGTAAGAGCTTCTTTCTTGCCAGCTTCCTTGTTTTTCTTCTTGAACTCTGCTTCCTGCTTGTCAATCTCTGCTTTGCGCTTGGCATAGTCGTTCTTAATTTCAGCAAGCTTCTTCTCCGTGCCTTCCTGCATGAGGGAGATAGTTTCATCTGTATTTTTCTGCTGCAAAGCCTTCAAGCGGTTGTTTAAATCCTCTTGGGCTTTGATAGTCTTGTTTTCTTCCTTAATGCGAGTCTTACTAGCTGTAACTGCCGCTTTTTCTGCCCTTCCACTTACATCACCACCTAGTTTCGAGTAGGCATCCTTGGCTGCTTTCAAGTTTTGGGTGGCGGTTTCGTACTGAGAAGCGGTGTATTTGCTCTTATTTCTCTCCATAGCAGCAACCTTCTTCTTGGCTGCGTTGTATTCACGCTGCGCTTTGTTGTAAGCCTGCTGATAGGTTTCCGTAGAACCAGTGTTAGCCAACGCTTGTGCTCTTTTTTTGGCTTGGTTGAGGGATTGTTTGGCGGTGTTCCATTGAGCCCTAAAAATCAAAGGAATAGTCGTTGCGCCAGTGACCGCCCAATTACGCTTCATCGCTAAGAGGTTGTTCAGAACCTTTGTTTTCTCAGACTCCTGCATGCGGAGATTCAGATCAGCAGGATTCTTCTTGATGTCTTCTCGAAGACCTGCTATCTCTTTCTGAGCCTTATTGATGAACGCATCCAATCTACTCTCGCCTGTGGCGTAGTTGATGGTTTCGTTGGCAGCTTGCCAATCGTTAGCCAGATTGATTGCTTCGTCATAGAAGTCAAAGATTTCTTGACGTACACTTTCGTTCTCCTGTGCTTCTTGCAAGCGAACTTCGATAGGCTTTGCATTCTCGGCTGCTTGGTCTCGAAGTTGGATGATGTTGGAAAGCTTTTCTTCTGCTTGGTCAAGGTCTTCTTTGGCTTGGTTTATCTGTGATGAGATAGCGATGCTACCTTGACCACCATTGGCTGCGTCTGCTCTGAGTTGCATTTGAAGTTCCTCAACCTTCTTTCGATACTTCTCAACTTCCTCAACAGCCTTATTGTACTTCAACTCATCCATGCTCTCGGCAACTTCCTTCTGCGTCTTAGCAAAATCGGCAGATGCAAGTTGAGCTTGCGAGTATTGTTCCGTTAACTGAGGTGCGAGGTTGGAGAGTTTTTGGTAAGCTTCTGCCTTCTCGTATTCTGTAGCTGTCTCAGACTGAATAGTTTTGATAAGGCTTTCGATATTCTGCTGACGTTCCTTGACCTTGCTATCAAACTCATCCCATGCTTCATTGGATTTCCTTACTGCCGTTTCATGTGCTGTTTCTGCGGTAGCAAGCTTATATACGGCATAGGTTACTGCTGCGATGGTGGCAGCTATCAAAAAAAGAGGACTAGAGAACATAGAAGCATTCCATGCCCTCTGTGCCTTCTCGCATAAGAGAGTAACCTGTGCCCATATTCCTTTGGTTGCGGTATCGCGAGCTGTCGCTGCGGTATTCAAGCCTTGGGATGCGGTATTGGCATTGGTTGCAGCCGTTGCAGCTTTCTCTCTTGCTGCTTTAAGTTGGTTTGCTATATTGTTTCTTTCGTTTGCTGCCGTATTGAGGTTTGTTGCTGCCGTATCTCTGACTTCTGCTGATACATAATCGTCAAGGGCATCATAAGCATCTTGGAGTGATTGCACTTCGTTATCTTGTAGCGCAAGCTTATTCTCCAATACGTGAACCTCGTCTTGCATAACCTTTGCCTTGGTTTGCAATTCGGCAACGTAAGCCGCAACCTCTTCACGCTTGGATGCTACCAATTCCGCCTGGGCTGCTGATAACTGGCCTTTGGCTACTGCTTCTTCAAGGTCTGTCTTCTTTACTTCTTCCTTCTTTGGAAGTAATGCGTCAAGGGCTGACAACTCAGCCGCATAGCCTACATTTGCTGTAGCTGTATCAAAGGCTGCTACACTTACCGCCATTGCCTTATAAAGACCGATGGCAGATGCGGCTGCAAGGATAACCTCACCTATCTCCTTCCAATGGTCAATAACCGTAGATGTGATATCCAAAGCATCATTCATCAAGCCTTCTGTCTGAGTGCCAAGGTCATTGATAGCCATTTCGATAGTATCTTTAATATTGCTTACCTGACCAGTAATAGAGTGAGATTGCTTTTCCATCAATCCACCGAACTTGCCGCCTTCATTGGTAAGGCTTTCGATAGCCTTCTTGACTTCGGGGAAACCAACCTTACCTGCTGTCACCAATTCCGAAACCTTATCCTTGGTAACTCCGAACTGCTTGGCAAGTTCCTCTGTCAAAGGAATACCGCGACCCGTAAATTGCATCAAGTCTCTTGTGAACAATCGACCTTGCACCATCGTGGTACCATAGAGCCATGTGAGGTCTTGCAGGTTCAATCCCAATCCTGCAGATACGTCGCCGAGCCTTCTCATGGTATCGGTAATCTCGTTGGCTGCAAATCCGTATGCAAGGAACTGCTTTGCGCCATTTACCACACCCTTCATGTCAAAAGGAGTAGTAGCAGCAAGGTTGGCGAGGTCCGAAATCATTCCCTTTGCCTTCTGTCCGTTACCGAGCATGGTTTCAAAGGCAATCTCAAACTGCTGAAACTCTCCTCGGACAGTACCCAGTGTGCTGATGATTTCCTTTGCCGTAAATCCAGCAAAAGCCACCGAGGCAACAGACTTGATGCGATTGAAAACATTCTCAATGCTCTGCCCCTGCTGCTCGACTACTCTTGCTGTCTGTGATACTCCATCCTGCACCCCTCGAAAGGCTTTCAGTACGGATGAATTATCGCCTGTTATGTCAAACTTGATACTTGCCATTTTTTTATTCTGTCAATTACGTAAAGGTGCACCTCCTCACCCAAACCTTTATTCTTTACTTTGTTCTTGTTAGTGAAGGAGGTTAAATTGGATTTTCTTCGCTCTGTCTGATCAGCTCCATGATGTCCTCTTTGTTATCTCCGCTGAAGACCTTCTCTGTTGCTGATGGAATGTGAGCCTTCTTTCTTTCCTCATCGGATAGATAGATGGAAGTTATCTTATCCTTCATCATAAGCGTGAGGTTGTTGTATGAGATTTCCCACAGAACATAGTCAAGGGTCCACTTGTATCTCTCGCAAGCTGCGTCAACGAGAGAGCCCCAAATGGTTCTGCCACCAAAGATATACTGATTACTGGAGTCTTTGGCTTGGTTTATCTTCTCCATACGCTCCGCTTCCTTGTCTATTCCACATTCCGTGATGATGTCGTGAAGCTTGTTATCTGAGAGTATGGTGATGAGAAGAGTAGCTATATCATCGTTATCACAGAACTTGAAGATGATGTTTTCCCTTGCCTTCAATATGCGTGAACTGAGCATATCGGATTTCTTCTGAAGGGTGTGGTAGGCTATTAGCTTACAACAGAGACTTCGATTCTCACCTACTACACGGAGTGCTTCAATGAGGGGATTCAGCTTTAGGTTATCATCTTTGATGCCTAGCTGCTTAATCAATGGAGCAGTCAAATACATCTTGCCTAAAGTCTGAGGGTAGATGAACATGTGCCTTCTACCTACCTGTATGCCTAGAGGTGTTTCTGTTAACACCATGGCTATCTTTGTGCCAATTTCGATGTCATTCTTCATAAGCCAATAAAATTTGTTAGCACCCAAGGCAGGACTCGAACCTGCGTCTTTCAACCAGCTTTTTAAAGACCAACTGGATTTTATGTGACGGACTTTGGTCTCGCTCTAACCAACTGAGCTACTTGGGTAGGTTGCCGACTGATAACCCTCAATCGGCTGAAGGGTGAGAAGAAATCAACATATTGTCTTAAGGTTCACCTTCGACCTGTCCGTTTGTTGGAACGGTTACTTCCGTTTCTGTGTCTGTAGCGCCTGCAGGATGCTTGAATGTAAGAACGTATTCGTCTGTCTTTCCCTTAGCCTTCTTGGCTGTGATAATGCGCCAACGGAACTGACAATATACGGTCTCACCCTTCTTGTTGGTGGTCTTTGCTACTTCGTCACCCTCTGGCACAAGAGCCTTGTGGGTGTACTGCATCAAAGCACCATCCGCTGAAGAATATGACTCCTCCACGCTTACGGTTGACTTGCCGATATAGCAGCCAGGGTTCTCTGCATCTTCCGGCTGAACAGCGATAGCGTAGTTTCCTTCGATAAGTCCATCAATGGTAGGGAAAGGCTGAGGTAATCCCTTCTTGATAAACTCTTGGTAAACGAGTTCGTAGGTGGACTTAGTAGTCTTGGAATCGACAATACCACCACCTTCCTCCTTAGCTTCTGTTGTATCGCCCTTGGTAGGGTTCAACTGGGTAGTGTCCTCCTTTGGAGTGTCAAGCTTCTTCCAGTTGTTGGTTGCAGCACTAAGGTCACGAACATAGATGGATGGTTTTCCCCATGTTGTTACTGACATAATCTTAATCGTTTATAGTTTGATACAATAATCTTCTGTAAACTCTGTAAATGGCTTGTGGTCAGTATGTTTTACGCAAAGTGATGTGTAGAAAATAACAAAAACAAAACAAACCGAGTAACAAATATGGGTTTCAATACCACCGATTTTTTACTTCCGTTAATCTTTCGTAAAACTTTGCACTGATATGACAATGACAACCATTTGCTTGTTTTGGTTGAATTTTATGGAGGTATGGAGTGAACCGTTAGTTTCGGATATTCATCAATATTTTTCGCTGTGACCGTCTTTTGCTTGGTGGGTGGATAGTTGGTAGGGGTGGAGGTGTGAAACCTCTTGGAAACCAAAAATAACCTTGCAAGTGAGAAAGTATCAAAAAGGGGTGTCAGCATCATCGACCAGGCACAACTATCAAATATCAAAACAAATTGGTCGTGATGCGACACCCCGTGACAGATTGGAATATCTTTTAAACTGCTGCTCTCCAAAATTCCATGATGGATAGCCCAGTGTAGAATTTCTTCATTGTGGCTTTCCGAAACCTGCATCTTATCATACCGTACTCGGTGTACTTCTGTAGGGTTTTTCGGGAGATACCAAGCAGCTTGCAGGTTTCGTTGATACTATACCTGCTTGCTGCGTTTACTTTCGGTTCGTTACTAGTTACTGCCATAGTTTATGCGTATTTGCGTTGAAACTCGGTTCTGAACTTCTCAAATTTCAACTTCTCACGGAGCTTGATGTAATAGGCATCTTGCTCGAACTTCTTCTTTGGAGGTTGGTTACTATCAAACTCTATTCTGACTTGGAGGTCGATGAGGTTGCAGCGTTCCCACTCCTCCTTGTAGGTTGGGGAGGTTTGAAAAAGATGAGCATCCATTCGTCCGCTCATTACATCGGCTTCTGCTATTGTCTTCATTGCGGTGTTTATGGTGATTTGCTTTGTTGTCTTCATGATCCGTCCTCCTATGCTGTTTGGCAAGTTGAAAGAATGTTTACCAACTCGTTGTACTGGCTGAGTACAAATGAAAGAATTGAATCCTTGGCATCGCAGTAGGTTACGAGTTGAGTAGCTTCGCTCATTGCTTCTGCTATCATTGCTTTCTGCTCGTTCAGACCATCCTGGTCCATTAACTGATTGATAATTAATGTTGCTCCTTGTGATAATATAATATTGTTCATTTCTTCTTAATTTTAAATGGTGTGAATAATGTTCTAATTGCTCTTAGTGCACTTCCGTTTCCGATTGTTTTATTGCTCTTAGTACACTCCTAATTTTACGAGATTTGCTTTTTTGAAGCATCTCCACTCCTCTTTTTCGGTGTCGAAATAGGTTTGGATGGTCGGATTCTCTTTTCTTCCGCTTGTGGTGGTGGAGGTTGCAGGAAGTAATTCTGCTTTGAGTGTTCCGTATGCTTCTCTTATAGAACCGTCAACCTTTTGGAAGTAGAACTTAACGATTCTGTTCTTCATCGCTGTGTGGAGCTTGATGTTAGCCCAAGCAACCTTCAGTGCTTCTGAGAGGGTGTAACCATTCTTTTTGATGAACTGCCAAGCGAGCTTCATCACTGATTTCAACTGATTCTTTCTTGTTGTGCTCATAACTTTAAAAGTTTAATTTGTTTATATATTTTTGTTTTGATGGTGCAAAGATACAAAGAATAATTGATATTGCCAAACAAAATACTATGTTTAACTTTAGATTAACATTTAAAACATCTAAACTTAAAAGTTTTAACTGTTAAACAATCATAAACTATACGTTGTGTTCTATGATAATCCAAAAATGTGTATTATCTTTGCAGCCACAAATTAAACATTTACTTTGTATGGATATTAGAGATAAAATCAAAGAAGCAGGATGGACAATCTCTGCCGTTGCAGCCAAGATGAAAGGTAAGGATGGGGAGGAGGGAGTTACACAACAAGCTCTTTCGCAGTTATTGATAACAGGCAATCCAACTTTGAATAAACTGAGGGAGATTGCCGACATCATAGGTATCTCCGTCTCTGAGTTGTTGGCAGATGGACCAACGGATTTCACCGCATTCATAAGATGCAATGGAGAAATGTATTTTGCAAAATCACCGGAGGAAGTTATTAACATTTTAAATAAGATAAAACGATGAAGAAATTATTGCTTTTTATTGTGCCGATTTTGGTGCTTATTTTCGCTGTGTCCTGCTCTAACAGTGATGATGGTAATGATGATAGTGGTTACACAAATGTCTCGTTAGAGAGCCTAAATGGTACAGGATGGTTCAAGAGTGCCGATGCAGGTGGCTCAAAGTTCAACTACGTGGAGTTCAAGGGAAACAGGATTGCTTGGGCAAGGTCTTCGGGTTACGCTTACATCATTGACCGACATTTCGGAACTTTCTCGTTGAGTGGTGATAAACTCTCTGTTACACTCGATGAGACCAATGAACACTATACTTTCCAAATCCGCTACTACAAGGATTCCAAAGGTGAAGTTTGGTTGACCATAGATGAGGATGCCGCAGACAAAGACAAAGTGCCAGGTGGTTTCTATTGGAAAACAGATAGCCATAACTACATTGATGCTCACGACAAAGAGTAAAAAGTTACTATTGGCATGGTTATTCAAAAGCAAAGTTGTATCTTTGCAGCCAATTATTTATTGATATTTTAAAACGCTCCATAACCTCAAATTCTTGCAAAAGATTTGTTGTATATTTTTGTTTTGATTTATGGTGTGTTTGGGGAGCCGTCTGTGAAGATAGCTCCCATTTTTATTTTACTCCCACGGCATTCTTTCTGAAACGTATGCTCTTGTCTTCTCCGTGAACTCCTCTAACGCTCTTCTATAGTCGATATTTTTTATATTCAGTTCTCTTACTGCTTCCCTCTCTGTAGCTCCTTGATAGTGTAGGGTGAGCATACCTTGCACTTCTTCGGGCATATTGGAGATTGCTTCATCCAAGAGATTCTGCAGGTGTTCTACTTCCATCATCTGAATCGCATTTGCAGGAGTGGGAAGTTTGTGCCAAGCTCCAAGGTCAACTACCTTGCATTGTGTTTCCTTCTTCTGCTTACGTAGGTTCATCATACTCTGTCTTGCTTTGGTACATAGAAGTGCACGAAACCTTCCTTCATCTGAAAGGTCGATTTTGAGGGTTGATGGCTCTACTAACAGCCGATAGTAAACATCGCCAATAGCGTCTTCTATGTCGTTCCATGCAAGGTTGCAAATGTTCTCATACTTCTTCTTTAGAAAGTTTATCATCAGCTGCTCATACTCCTTGGCTTTCTCTACTACCTTGTGGCGATAAACACGATCAACACTGGAGTTCTTGATGTATTGCTGTTTTGCAGCCAACTTCTTCTTTGCTGAGGCTTCCTGCTCTGCTTTCTTGCGTAGGTTGCGTTGTTCTCTTAATACATCGGTTTTGATTCTTCGTGCATCAAACCCCTCTTTTTTGAACCATAGGAAGAAAGAGTTATGCTCGATATGAGACTTTTTTACTTGGTCTTTGAGGGTTAGTTTAGGGTTCTTCACTAAACCGCTCTTAAATGAGGAAATAACGCTATTGTAGCGTTCTGTTACTTGTGCGCTAAGAGCATAAACGTCTTTCTGACTGCCTTTGAAGTATTCTTTGTAACTTCCGTCATTAACCTTTGTAAAAATCTTTGCTTCCATAATTCTGTCACTTTAATTTGTTTATATATTTTTGTTTTGATGGTACAAAGGTGCAATATATATTTTGTATTACCAAATGTTTTATCGGGTTTAACTTTAGTTTAACTTATTGATGCTTAATATGTTAATAGAATCTTAAAAGCCGCTGTATTGCTGATTAACGGAAAATATATGTAAGTATATGGGAGCTATGTTTTGTACCTCTTGGAATGGCTTATATGAAGTATTTGGCATTTAATTAACTTGACTATTGTTACTAAATTGTACCGCAAACTAAATTGATAAAATGTAGCAAAAACAATTTAACATGATGCTACTGAATGTTAATATACAAAAAAGGCACTCTAACCTCACGGTCAAAGTGCACTAAAAACAATGAAACGTTAAAAGAGCGTTTCATGATACAAAGTTACAAAACTTTTCTGTATCTTGCAAATTTATACTATACTATACTATTTAACAATTGCAAATCATTGTCTCTATCGTAGTCGTATGGATAGAAAGTGTTGGCAAGGGCATCCATCTTGTCGGGAGAACGTTTCAGACGCTTCTTGATTTCGTCTTTTGGTTCCATGATGATTGAACCATCTGACTGAAACAGCCAATGCACTTCGCACAATTCTTGATCCAACTCATCGTCAGGTGGGAGTGCTGCAAAGAATCCATTCTTCGGGTTGAGCCAGTCACGTATGCACCAAAACAAATAAGCCCTCATGTTAGCGAAAGAGTAGCAGCCTGTCACATCGTGCTTATTTCTCACGCCTTCCGAGAACTTGCAAGAGAATGCGGTTAAGTACTTTTGCTCTATAAGCCTTGAATATACTCCCGCACCTTCTCCAATGGTATCAATGAAAGCCTTTGCTTTTTTGTCAGACATGAGATAACTTCGTGTAATACCTGCTACTTCCATGTGGTCTGCTGTTCCTCTCGAATTATGGCACTTTATTTCAGAAACATAATTGTCGAAGCGAGCCACGAAACATGATCTATCGCGACCCATTCCTGCAACATCTACACCAAGACGAAGATGTCTTTTGGTTACATAACCTTCATCTTGCAATTCTCGCCATCGTTTGTTGGCTAATTCTACCCATTCCATAGGTATGAGTGTGTCTTCGGAAACTCTCGGAAACATACCAAGAACCTTAACACGAAAAAGGTCATTTGGAGTGTAATATCCACCTTCCCACACAAAATCACCACGACCTTCATCAAACTCAGACTTTCTGATCTTCTGTGCCCATGCTGTGACCTTATCGGCTACCCATTCATAGTCAACTTGACCAGGTATAATATTTTTCTTGCTAACCACGTTTTCTGCATTGAGAGAAGAAAGTCGGAATTTAGAGAAGCGACTTGATTTCATAGCTCTTGCTGCATAGCCAGTGGTGATATTAGGGTTGAATACTATCAAAAGCCGAGAATTACCTTGTAGGTTGCCTTCGATTGCATTATATACAGAATCGGAGATACCCGATGCTTCCGTAACAACAAACATGGTGTTTACAGCATGGAATCCCGACCATGCCTCTGTGTTGTCTTCTGCAGACTTAAAGCCAGTGAGATACCACTCCTCATAGTCTGTACGAATACCAGTTGAGAGAAGTCTGCCGGGGAGAAATCCTGCCTTTTTGAAAAGACGAGATATTTCGGGTATCATAATATCTGTGACTTGACGACCTGTAGGTGCAGTCATGGCTATTTTGGTATTCTCTTTTAAATTACCGCTCTTGTCGAATTTTGGAGTAAGGTACATAAAGCACATAGCGGCACAGGCAGCGATATAATCTTTACCTCTCGCTGTGCCACTGGCTACCGCAGTCATTTTGTTATGTTGCACAGACCGCAGTATCGCTTTCTGTTCTTCGTCAAGGCGAGCATGAAGTACATCTTTGGCGAATGTACACCAATCATCATGCCATTCTCTCATCTTGCGAAGTGCGACTTTACTACTTTCCATTAATCTTCTTCTTTGGCGAAATCTTTCATTAACTGTTCAAAACTGTTTATTTTTACATTCTGTTCTACGGTTTCTGTATAACCTCGACTCTTTCCTTTTGTCTTTAGAAGGAAAAATACAGCATTGAGGTTTCCTGATGCAACGGCAGAACGCAGTTGAGATTCTGCCAAGTCAATAAAACTCTCGTTGACATTCTCAACCGCATCCTTAAATTCGTCATTCTCCATCCAACGATAGAAAGTTGTTCTGCTTTTTATGCCTGTTTGTCTGCAAGCCATAGAAATATTACCTGCGACACCATCAAAAACTTTCAGAAACTCTTTCTGCTTTTTGGTGAGTGGTTGTTTTTTGTTCATGTATGAATCTTATTTAAGCGAATTACTGCTGCTCAAAGAGGTTGCCTTGTGCAAGGGCATCAGATTCTTTCTTAGTACAACTAATGTTCTCCTTGTATTGAGGGTGCATAGCTGCCTTGTCTGCTTCCATTGCAATCTGCTCAAAGGCTTCCTCATTTGGCATTTTGTTCGCATTGTTTATTTTTGCGGCTTCGGCATAGAAATGGTCAAGTCCACGTCCCATTTGCTTGCCACGAAGCGTGTGCATATCAAATACATAGTCTGGCATATCGTAATGCTTGGTAGCGTTCTCTTGCCAGTAAACAGAGATAGCAAGGTCAACAAATCGTGACTTGCGTGAGTGAACCAGTTGGAGAACAGCTTGGGTGAATGGCAACTTTTCGGGCAATGACCGCTCTTTCAATGATACAAGATAGTCGTATGTCTGCTTCAAATTGAAGATGATGGTGTTTGTGGTTGGTTCACCAAGTCCGCAGTCCTCACAACTCATAATAAGCATGCGTTTCCACGCATAACGCTGATAGCCGCTCTCATAGAGTTCTACAGCCCAAAACATTGCTTGCTTCTCGTCGCATCTTCTGATGGACTTTTGAAAAGCACTGGCAACCTCAAAGAAGTTGTAGCCGTGCTTCGTTGGTTTCATTTGAAATGTACTCATATTCATTATGTTATATTGTTTTACTGGTGCAAACGTAATATAAATATTTGAAATGCGCAAGCAAATCTTCTGAAAATCAGCTTGTTAGAACGGAATATTTAATCCACGTTGATATGGATGCTTCCGTTTTGCTATGGAGGTGTCTTTTTTCAAGGTGATGCACTCTCCAAAAGTTTTACGCAGGAACATTGTATCCTCGGCTTCTTGCTCCAATGTTCGGTAGTTGGAGCATCCACCGCTATTATGGAATGTGTCTGTGCCTACAATAGAAAACCTCTCGTCGATCCACATCATTCTGTGGTGGTATGCGTTCAATGCCGCAATCCAGTAGTCCTCGGACACGACAGCTCTCTTGTCAAAATAGAGCTTGCTCCCTTCAAGCAGACCTATGCAGCCGTTGAGTGGGCCGGTCAATCGTATAGGACGAAACTCATGATACCCCAAAGGGTTGCCGTTGTGGTTCAGACCAAACAAATAGCATCCTGCCAACTTCGCCATGTTGCCAACGAACTGAATGACATCATAGGCTTCTTCAGCCGATAATGATGTTTTCTCTCCGCTCTCCGTATATAGGCGATTAATGGATTTTATATCGTCGTCTATTTGGAACGAGTTTGGATAATGCTCATAGATGAACTGGCGCTTCAAGGCAAGACCTTTCAAACTGTCGGGGTGGGTAAGTATATTCATGCCTGGGTTGTGCTCCTCATAGGCTTGTTTTTCGCTCTCGGGAACACAAAGTATGCCATGAATGATGCAATCTTTAGTTATCACTCTATCGGCTCGACCCATTGAGGGTATGACGATTTCAATCTTTACTGCCATCTATAGCTTTTTTGAAGTGTTCAACACTGATAACCATTCCCTCTCCTGTCCGTGAATTTTTGTAGGACTTGCATTTGTCTATTTTCAACGCAGTCTTGAGGTATGAAGTATCAATTTCATTTGTAGAGATAATGACTACGCAGGCATACTTCTCCGAGAACTTTGGTACTACTGGCATATCGCAGTTGTTGTTTGTAATACTGTTGAACTTCTTGGCGTAGTCAGACAGCCAAAAACTCAATTCAGAATTAGTGAAGCCAATGTCTTTGAGGAAATCGAAATTGAAATGTTCCTGCAGTTTGTCATTATCCCATCTTCCTTGGTTCTTGTTGAGGCGTACATTCAGCTCTTTCTCCTCTTTTAAGTCGAGGCTCACAAAGACACAAGGTACCTCCTTATAGCCGAGTTCTTCCTTTGCTACGGTCACACGTTGGTGTCCCCCCACAATGATGTTCTTACGTTGTGGATTTTGATTGATAATCACAGGCTCGGCAAAGCCGAATTTCTCAAGACTGGCCTTTATGTTCCGTCTATCTTCTGGAGTGATTCTCCGAGGGTTGTAGTCGGCAGGTATCAATTCTTCTATGTTCATGTAATGGACAACCATCCCATTTGTCGTTTTATCTTCCTTTTCCATTGTTGCACGATTTTATAATGTTCATTATATCAGACCCGACGTTAAACAAAGCGTCAATTACACTCATACAAGGCTGAAATTCCGTCTTTCCCCACTGCGTGTATATAGGATGAGCGAACTGCTGAAATTCGACTGACACAGGCATCTTTTCAAGTTTCAAATAGTCACGACCACTGCATCCCGATATGTACTTGTCTGCTCCGACGTTTGTGAGTATGGATGCAAGAAGTTCCGTCTTTTCTCCGATCACATTGAGGCTGCTGGCTTTTATTAAATCCACATCTATGGCAAGAGCATTGAGGATAAAATTTAACAGCCTTTCGTTGTAAAGTGACAGGTGTACGCCATAGTCCGTGTATATATCCAAGAAAGAATTTCCGTACTTGCTCCAATAAGGGCATTTGCTGTAGGCTTGCTCTATGGTCTTTGCGTTCTTCTTACAGACAAACTCGTAATTGTCAGCTATCAGAACTTCTGAAATGTCGGTGTGGGTGTTTGTGACAGGCACTGTAACATATCTCACTCCTGCGCTTGTATTGACTTTATTTCGGTTCTGAAAGTAGTTTTTCTCGTACCGCACATTGTCAAGAAGCACAAGTGTATCTGCCATTGATACCTTGTGGAAAAAACCGAGATAGGACAGATGCTCTGGCTGATGTATAGTAACTATTTTCATAAAATCATTTTTTGAATGTAATACTTTTCCGCATATTCCATACCGCACTCCATGCCACGTATAGATGCGAGTTTTTTTATACCTTGCTCGTTGAGTGGTGATGGCGTTTGCCGTATCTGACTTGCGTATAGATTGAATAATGCTACTTTCTCATCTATAACATCAGTGATATTACAGTACATCTTGCCTCCTTTTATCAAGTCCATGCCATCGGTGACGAACGGATATTCATAAAGAGCCACCAATCTTGGGGAATATCCCTCACGCAGACGGATGGAAGCTATTGCACAATCATACATTTTGATATGGTCTTGGTGATGGCTTCTGTAATTGACGAATATCTCATCGGGACGGACTTTGTCTATTTCTTCGTCAAGTCTTGTTATGATGTCACGAGAGGGAAGTGTATCTAAAAGTGCATCCATATTGGGGTATAAGTAAACAAGATGTGCTTTTATACGTTCAGCTACAGCCTTGCTTTCAATCAGACGAACGGCAAAAGATTGTCTTTTGTCTGTTCCTCCGATTGTTCCAAGTATGATGTGTATTTCTGCTCCTTCTTTTGACTGCTGTAATAAGTAACCACCACAACCAAGGACTTCATCGTCACCATGAGGAGCAATAACTAATATTTTCTTCATATACTTATGGTTATAAGTTAATACGACATTAATTTATTCGTGTGCAAAGATACGAAATATTTGTTGAACAAATACATTTAACGTTTAAAAAAGTGTGAATTTGTATCTTAAATCCACACTTTTTTAATTATTTTGTACACAAATATAGAATAACGAAGCGTTTTTAATGAAGTGTTGTACTTGTTGCTTACATATCCTTTAATCTTCTGTTCATATCGTCAATCTTACTGCCAAACTGCTCGTAGATGAGCTTGTTGTACTTCTTGATGTCTTCGAGATAGCTGTTTGTATAGATGAGCATATTCCTAACGTCCGTCACGATAGCATTACTCTCATCAGCCTTGCTTGCAAGAATATTCATTGCAGTTGTGATGATATCCGTGTTATCCTTGATGGACTCTCCTGCAATCTGCAGGGCAGTGAAGCGACCATTAAGCTCGTCTGCGGTATCTTGCCCCATAGATGCCCATCCTCCGCTTGTAGCGGTCTGTGAGGAGGATGATGAACCAGTGTAGCCTGTCACCTTCGCCCAATCATCACGTCTCTTCAAGCCTTCCTGGACTATATCATCGTAACGCTTGTTGAATGCGTCTATGTCGATTTTCGATGAATCTCCGTTTGCAGCATCTATTGCATCTGCCCAATCCTCATAGAGTTTTTTCAATTCCCCGTTGATGAGGTCTTCCATGGAGTAGGAGAGGAGAGCCTTCTGCATCATTTCTGCGAAATCATCAGAGAAGTCCTGCGCAGACTTACTCATATCCATGAGGTTACTGATGAAGTTATCCTTCATGCTATCAAAGGAAATCTGAGTAATAGACTCGCGCCATTGCTCTGTCAGCTCATCAAGATTGCCTGCAAGGTCCGCATAGTCTTCAAGTTTGTCAAGAACCGCCTCTCCGTAAGCAGAACGTCCCTTATAATGAGCACCCGTATCCCTAATTTTATTAACCAACTCTTGGTAGGAAAGCAGTTTCTTCATCTCTTCTGGAGTAAGGGAGGTTAAATCGCCACTGAAGTCGCTCTTTACATATTCCCTTATAAACTTCATCTGCTCATCGTTGAAGCCACTCCAATAACTACTCCATGAGTGGTGCGAACCATGATAACTCATCTGTTGCTTCGCAATCTCCATGACGTTGTGATTGTAAGTCTCCTGCTGCCGCTTGGCTTCCTTGTAAGCATTGGTGGACTCCTTACCATACGTTCCTGTCATGGTATCTTTCAACTTGTCGATAGACTTCTGTAATTGCTCGTTAGAAGATGTCAGTCTATTTATGGTCTTCTGAACCTTTTCGGCATTTGAGTTGGTAAACCAATCTGATGGACCTTTTGATGAAAGTGCTCCGAGAGAGAGAATGTTTCCAACACGACCTAACACGTTATCTAAGAGACCGCCAACACCATTAACAACGATGCTTTCGAGAGCCTTGAAGAGATTTTCGGGCAAGTCGAAGATAGCATCAATGAGATTTCCCACGGAAGCAAGAATGCTGTCTACAAGGTCAGAGAGCCATTCAAATTGAAGCAACTGAGTGAACGAATCAAGAATACCGGTCACGAAGCTCTTGATGGAACTTGCAAGATTGAGGATGAGTTTCGGTATCTGTGCCACCACTCCTACGATTGAGCCGAGAGCACTACCCATCATATTGGTTATTCCGTCTCCGATGGAACCGAGAGTGCTTCCTAGACCTTTCGATATGGTTGCGCCCATTGTCTTAGCTACACCATTACCCATAGTGGAGAGTGATTCGTCAAGAGCACCCTTCAACGCATCTATGTTGCCAACCGCCGATTGTACCTCCGAGAACCCTTCGTTGCCTTTCCACGTTCCGAGCTTGTTGAGTGCAGCAGTAAGCCCCGAAGTATAGTTCGTAACGGCTTCTGTAGCTGAGTTGAGCTTGATGCCGAAGGTATTCATTTTGTTTTTGGCATCAACTACAGCTTGACTTGCATCATCAGTAGCTTTCTTTGCCTGCTGAAGTTCCTTGTCGGAGATACTGCCCTTGTCATGGAGAGCCTTTGTGGACTTGAAGTTTTCACTCTGTCTCTTCTCTTCTTCAACAGCCTTTTGATACTCAGCAACAGACTGATTGAAACTGCTGATGGATGCAGCAAGGTTCTGCCACGTTGCATTCTGATCAGTTCCGAGGTAAGTGCGAATCTCCTGCATGAGGTCAACAACCTTCTGCTGTGTCTGAGTATCAGCTTGCTGAAATTTGTCCGTGTTGGTATAAGCATCTAGCTTTTCAAGCATTGGTTTGAGCATTTCCTTGCTCATATTACCCACACCACTCATTAGACCCTTCCAATCAATGCCCATAGAGATGCTTTCGTAGTCGAAGTTGGCGAGTGCTTTTTTCTTCTCCTGCTGGAGAGTCTTCTTTTCGCCTTCCGTCTGAGCCTTGGCAATCTTCTCTTCGTACTCCTCAGCAATGGCTTGCTTCTGCTGATAGAGTGAACCATACTCCTTCAAGTAGTCACGCATAGAGGTGAGGGCTTCCCTGTTGACCTCATCAAGCTTCTTGTTGTACTCTTGGGTAGCGAGGTCTCTAGCCTTGGAGAGGGCATCGGACTGAGCTGAGGTAAGGGTTACTTTCTTGCCAGCTTCCTTGTTTTTCTTCTTGAACTCGGCTTCCTGCTTGTCAATCTCGGCTTTGCGCTTGGCATAGTCGTTCTTGATTTGAGCAAGCTTCTTCTCCGTGCCTTCCTGCATGAGGGAGATAGTTTCATCTGTATTTTTCTGCTGCAATTCTAACAAATCTTCGTTCAGTTCTTCCTGGGCTCTCTTCTGATCCTCTGCTTTCTTCTTAGCTTCATTTGCTCTTCTCTTGGCTTCGGATGCAGCACTTTTAGCATTCTTCTTCTTAGCTTCCTCAGCTGCTCGACGAGCATTGTTTTCCTCAGTCTCTTTCTGCTTGGCAAGGATGGAATATTGACCTGCCATTACTTGCTCCTCTCGCTCATTCGTGTATGCGCCCTTACCATTCTGCATAACGAGATTCTTACCCGTCTGTTGCTTATGGTTGCGCATCTGATTGGCACGCGCTTGATGGTAGGCTGCAAGATTCTTCAACTTGTCAGAGGATAGCCTTTTTGATACGCCCTCCATCCAAGCAGGAGGTGTATTCAACTCCTCATACGAGATTTGGAGATTGATGTGGGCATTGTTGTACGTATCAATGATGCTCTTTATCTCTGCCGCCAAATCTGAAACGCTCTCCTTAGCCATCTTAGTTTTGTCAGAGAAGTTTCTTTGGGATTCAGACAAACCATCAGTAGCCATTTCTGCGCTTTGGGCGGCTGCTGCCGCTTGATTGACTGCATCTACTGTGGTATCATACTCCTTTCGTGTCTTTGCCAATGTCAAACCATTCTCCTTGATGGTCTGCTCTGCTAAGTTTGTGGCTCTTGCACTCACACCAAGGGCTTTGCTATACACTCCAATCTTGTCAGCCAACTCTTGGATGGACTGGTTGTATTTGCCAATCTGCTCATTGGAGAAACGAGAATTGTACGTACCGGTCATTGCGATGGATTTCTTCTCTGCTTCCAACATGGCATTGTAGGCATCGGTGATTTTCTTGATGTCTTTTTCTGAAATGAGTGTTAGAAGTTGGCTCTTCTGCATATCCGAAAAATCGTCAGACAGACTATCCTTGATATTGTCCTTGATTTCCTGCATCTTCTGCTGATAGGTTTCAGATGCATCCGTGATGTCGTTTGCTCTCTGTCTCTCGATGGCTTCCTCTCTGATTACCCCGATAAGCGTTTCTTTCTTCTCTATGAGCTGATCAGTCAAGTCTCCTTCTTTGTTGAGAGTGATTCCGTATTCGTCTGCCACGTTCTTCAACTCGTCCAAAGCATCTTTGTGTACCTTGCTTTGCTTGGATGCTGATTGCAAGACAGCAAATAACGATTCTACTTTGTCAGATGCTCTGTCTGCACTCTCGCCAAACTTCTCTTGTCTCTCTGTAGCTTCATCAGTACTATCTCCAAAGAACGCAAATGCTGCTGCTGCTGAGGCTATCAATCCGATAATAGCTCCTATCGGGTTGGCATTGGTGGCGATGTTGAAAAGTAGCATGGCTTCCTTGGCTGATGTGATTCCTTTTGCCAACGAGAAAAATGCTTCCGCTGACTTGATGAAAGTTGCCACTTTCTGAGCCGCTATGACGGCGAGCAATGCAGCCTTATAAGTACCGAATGCTGTAGCTACCGTGAGCACCACCTTACCTACAGATTCCCAGTTCTCAACGAGGTATGATACTCCGCTCAGTGCTTCATTGATTACTCCCTCTGACTTCTGACCAATACTATTGAACATCATGTCAATACTATCTTCGATATTGGAGATTTGACCAGTAATGGTTTTACTCTGAGCTTCCATCAAACCTCCGAACTTGCTGCCCTCTGCAGTCATGTTCTCAATGGCTTGCTTTACTACATCTGATGTAACTTTGCCTGCCGTTACGAGTTCTCCAACGGCATCTACAGCCACACCCTTAATTTTGGCTATCTCCTCAGCGATAGGAATACCTCTTCCTTGGAATTGTCGTAGGTCTTGGGTAAACATTCTACCTTGGGTCATGGTTGTGCCATACAGCCAAACGAGGTCATTCAAGGGGATGGAAAGACCTGCGGCTATATCTCCAAGGTGTACGAGAGTTGTGTTTACATCTTCTGCTGCCGTACCATAAGCCAACAACTGCTTTGCTCCATTAGCGACACCTTGCAAATCGAATTGTGTTGTCGCTGCTGTACGTACTAATTGATTCATAAGGTCATTCGCTTTTGTCCCACTTTGGAGCATGGTCTTGAATGCCATTTCCAACTGCTGAAATTGACCTCTCACTTGCATGACTTTGGTGCCGAACTCTTTAATACCGAATCCGACACCAATCATTGCTGCTGTATTCTTTAACTTATCGAGCAATCTGTCTATGGCTTGCCCTTGCTCTTCGGCAACCCTGGCAGTCTTTGCGAACGCTCCTTGCGCCTGACCGAGACTTTTGATTAGCTGCTCACAATTTCCTGTAATTTCAAATTTTAATGCTGGCATAACGTTACAAATTTATGATGGTTGAAGATGATTTTTTGACAGAACGCTCGTAACATTAGCCCTTACATCAATTTGGTCTATTCTAAAAACCTTAAACGCTAAATTGGATTCTCTTCGCTCTGTCTGATCAGCTCCATGAGGTCCTCTTTGTTGTTGCCATCGAAAACGTTCTTATGGTCTAAAAAACATGCGGCAGGGACACGTTTCTTTTCGTCCTCTGTCAGATAAACACTATCAAAGTGATCGTAGTACATCATCATCAGATTTACATAGCTGATGCCATAGGTGATGTATTCTATAGACCAACCGTACTTCTCTGAGAACCAACCGAACAAACTACCGATTATGGTCTTTCCTCCAAAACTAATAGAGCTACCACTATCTTTCTTGGCAGCGAGGACTAACCCTTTCTTCTTCAATTCCTCGTCAATGCCTAATGCTTGCTTGAAAGTTTGCAGTTTTTCGCTATCATCCTGCAAGCAGTGAAGGAGGAGGTTAGCCATATCGCTCTTCTCCATATTCGTATCATAGAACTTCATACGTTCCTCTATGAGGGTTGAATTTTGGATTTCCTTTCCCTTCAATGTACAAACTGAAAGGATTCTAAGAACGACTTCTCTCTTATCCTCGCACAAACGCAAACATTCAAGGATTGGATTTATTCTTACGTTCTCTTGGTCTATTTCCAAGAGGTCTCTTAGATTACCTACCATTACGGTGGCCGCAAAGGTCTTTGGGTAGATGCAGAAACGCTTATTACCCAAAGTAAACTCGATGGGTGCTTCTACTATTGCATCAATGAACATCTTCTGAATTTCTTCGTTTTTTTTATTCATAAGTTGTTATTTTATTTGAATTGTAAATTTATTGTTTTTGCTGTATGAACTCGCTGTAAGGTCTTTATTTGACCTCACACACGAGAATTGTTCCATTTGTACATCTGTCAAGTTCCATTCTCTACATGGACTTCAAATCCGAGACTACGAAGTTCCTTGATACGGTATTCTTGCAATGGTCTTGGTTTCTGCCCCTCTCTTTTGACTTCGACAAATGAAGCCTTTCCGTCCTTTAAAAGTAGGAGGTCTGGGATTCCCGACTTGTTGGTGAGGATGAGTTTTACCACCATGTAACCTTGACTCTCATACTTCTTGATTAGCGAAGACTGAATGACGGATTCCAATCTCGGCTTGGTGGAAATGCTGTTTGACATGATTTATTTCTCTTATAGTACGACAAAGTGAAGTCCTGCTTATTTCTTACTGCGCTCATGATGTCTTGCTCTATACCGCAATCAGAGCAAAGAAAGTAAACATCTGCAGGGGACGTGCGTTCTTTTGACACTAATCTGTTTCTGCCTTGCTCGTATGAAAGAAATGAGTATTCCATGTTGTAATAGATGAGTGCATCGGCACTATCCAGGCGAACACCCTCTCTTGCTCTACGGACTTGGGAGATGAACACCTTGCCTTCTGACTTCTGAAACTCCTCGGGCGATTCTGTCCAATTTGGGAATGCTTTCTTTAAAAGTTCCTCCTCAGACTGATATACATAGAACAATGCAATTTTCTTGCCTTGAAAGTGATTCTTTACATACTCAGCTTTGGAGTAGTCGAAGATTCTATGTGTTCCTTCCGTGTCAATAACCGTTCCGGAAGAAATCTGATGGAGTTTAAGTAGCATCTTGGCAGGTGTGTCTGCAAGGATGGTTACTCCGTTCTTCTGCACTACCTTGTTTTTTTGGAGGGCATCAAACAGATTTTTTGTCTGTGCTTTCATCTTTACGCTCTCAATATGCTCAATGATGTTGGTTGAGAATCCTGCTTGCTCTTGGGAGTATGAGATAAACAGATGTTTCACGAACTGATCTATCTTCGGCTTGTTGGCTTCCGAATAATCGTTGATGAGGTAGCCGTTTACTTTCTTCTGCTTGACTTGGACGAATCCTGCTTTTGCCCATTTGTAGAATGTTTTATATTCCTTGAATGGGGAGTTTTCGCATACGTAGAACTGATGATACAACTGGGAGTAGCTTTCGGGCGATGGTGTTCCTGATAGATAGAGTATCGTCTTTCCCTTGCATAACTCCTTCAATATCTCTGTACGTTTGGATGGCTTAGGGTATGCTCCCAACGAGTGAGCTTCATCAAGGATGATGAGGTCAAAGTTTCCCTTTGCCTTGTGCGCACTCTCATAATTCACTACTAGAATAGAGTAGGACGGATGGAGCAAGTTGTAGTCGCTCTCAATCGATGCTTTAGCCTTTAGCTTGGTGACGAACAGAACGTTCTTTGCCCCGAATCTGTCTGCTGCGGAGAGTGCAGTGATAGTTTTTCCTGTTCTACATTCCATTGACAGATAACAGCAACCAAATCTGTGCAGTTTCTCGACCGCTTGGGTTGCTATGGTATTTTGATATTCTCTTAGTTCCATATGAATATTACTTGATGTTGAACCTTGCACGCATTTCCTTGATTTGGGCTGCGAGCTTTTTCTTTCGATCTTCCTCAGTAATGCGAACCCGCTTGTATTTGTTGGGCTTGGGTGCCGAGGAGGTGTTCTTTGGGGAAGTTTTGCGTGTTCTACCGCCCTTGGTCTTACGCTTAGGGCACACCTTGGATAGATATTCTCTCAGCGCATCAGCTTCCTCTTGGGAAATGTTGATAGTACTTGCCTTCGTGAGTTTGTTAAGCCAGTAATAGTAGCTAACTTTCTCCAACAAAGGTTGCTTTCTTTTAAGTAGAGCTTCTGCAAGAGCATTGCATAATGAACCTGCAGCAATAAAGCTCAGTTGAATCTCTTGACCTCTAATCTTGAACTTCAAAGAGTCCTCGAATGTTTCTATATTGTAGTTTAATGGCATGATGATTTGATATTTTGTGTTTGTGAATACTCATAGACCCTCATTTTCTCCTCTGTATGCCGTTTTTGTGGTAACAATGGATATTTATATGGGTTGGGGTAAAATAACTTCTTAGAAATCAAAATTACCACCCTCCTTCGGAATAGTCCTTATTTTCTGAGTTGTGCAGGGCTGTTCCGCTTTGTCTAGCAGGAGTGTTACGATAGTTACCTTCCAATACTTTCGGAAAATTGGTTTTGCAGAATAACCAATCGAAACTTGCTGTCCAACCTTTGTTGTTGTCGCCATTTAGGAATTGGGAGGTGGCTGCATTGTTTATCACTTGGATAATCGCTTCCTTGCCATATTCTTTCTCCCTTGCGAGGATGGCTGCTTTTCTCTTCTGAGTGATGGAACGAATTTGTGGTATTCCACCGCCCGGAAGTTTGGAGTTGAAGTACTCAGCGAGTTTCTTAAAGTTTATATCGCAACCTTTCTTCACCATACCAACTTTGACATCTTCTACATCGGATGAATGCTGAGTGTCATTTGCATCGCCAAATGACATAGAAGAGCCAGTCTCTTCTTTTTGGGAAGAATATTTATATTCTTTCTTTTTATCTACATCTACATCAAGGTTGTTTTTGGTTGTTTTTGGTTGTTTCTTGGTTGTTTTTGGTTGTTTCTTGGTTGTAACCTCTGAAACTTCATTTTCCTTGCCATCCGCTTTCTTCGCATTGGTGTTTCCCTTAGGAGCACCACCTTTTTGACCATTCAACCTAACTTTTGCCCTACGTTGTTTGGCATCGTCAATATCACGACGAATAGAGACGAATACAGAATCCAACAAACCTAATGGGTCTATATCCGAAAAGTTTGGCACTATTCCGTATATGCCATAGTTGGAAATAGCTTTGAATAGAGCCAACTGAACATCGGCACTTTTTATCTTTTCTATCTGCTCCAAAAATGAAGGGTAAAAGATGAAAGTATCTGGGTTACCCATATTGCTTGAATTGGGTTGATTTTGGTTATTTATTTGTCTTTCCATACTTTCTTGTTTTACGTTCATTTTGCTTCTTCCATTTTTCTATATCCTGGTCAAGCATAGGCTTGATACGTTGAAAGGATTCTTGTACTGCCCCTGTTAGGTTCGGAACAATAAAATCCAATGCATAATCTGCTATAGCTTCATAGAGTTGAAGTTGTTGAGTATTATTTGGAAGAGCCTTTATAACTTCATAAAAATCGGGATGGAACACGAATGAATTATGTTTTGTTGTTTCATTGCTCTTGCTCATAATCTTCGATGTTTTTTGGTCATGGTGAGTCTTCATAAAATGGAAAGCCACTTGTGCATTGTCAGAAGAAAATTTCTCTGGTATTGCCCCATTTTGAGCATACTCGCACAATGCTTTTATTATTCCAAACTCTTCACGGTCTGATATTCCGATTGTTTTCAAAACCTCATAATCACTTTTGTAGAGGTGAACACCTTTTCCTGCCATGATATTTTTCTTTAACGTTCAACATTGGGTATCGTACATCTTCATACGAATTGATTATTATATCCAATTAGCTACTTCTGCTTCTACATCAGCATTGGCAGGAGAGTAGTTGCGTGAAAGATACGCATCCAAATCCGAACGTTTGAAGAATAATTTGGAGGAACCGCCTTTGCCACTTGGCTGAGAATAGGCAATCTCTTTATTTCTAACCGCCTTGTAAATGAGTTGTCTAGAAAGACCAGTATATTCTGCTGCTTCCTTGACGTTGTAAAATGCTTTACCTACTTTGCTAGCAAGCTCCTTAACCTCGTTTGCGATGGTTAGGATGATGTTTGCTGCAGGACCATCAAGTTCCTTTGCACTCTGCTCAATTTCTATAAATTCTTTCTGATTCATAACTATTGATTCTTTTTATTACTATTTATTATTTATTGATAGTGCAAAGATACATAAAATATTTGATGAATAAATACTTTTAACTGAAAAAGTGAGAAATTATTTTCGTTTTTTTGCTATTTTTCAGTGTTGAGGCTCGGAAGTAGGTCTAAAGCCTTCATTTTAGCTTCATCAACCACCTTTGCGTAAATCTGAGTTGTGCTTATGTTGTTGTGCCCCAGCAACTTGCTAACGGTGTAAAGGTCTGCCCCCTTGGCGAGCATGAGGGTAGCGAAAGTATGTCGTGAGCAATGGAAAGTTATATGCTTGTCGATACCGGCATCTGCTATCCATTTTCTGAGCTGTAGTCCAACATTACCTGGAGTGTATTTTTTACCAAAAACCAAAGTGGATTGCTTGGAATTGCAGCCACGCTTTGGTAATAGCGAAATTGCTGATTTGGGTAGGTCGAACTCCAAGTGAGTGTCTGTTTTCTCTTGCGTTATCTCCATTCTGTACCCTCCGTCTTTCGTGGGAACGAGATTTCCCCATTTAAGTGAAGTTACATCAGAGTAACGAAGCCCCGTAAGGCACGAAAACAAAAATATGGTGGAGGTGTATTTATAGATGGTCTTGGTAGCCGCGAGCTTAACAAGTTCCTCCTCGGTTAGAAATTCGCGATGGCTTTTTTCTCCTCTTGGCTTGACTTTCGGATCAACCTTCTCGGCAGGATTGTGGTCCAAAATGTTATCTCTAACAGCTTTGTTGAGAATTGAAGAGAAATGAACGAAATACAGCAGTACCGTATTCTTGCTGAGTAACTTCGGAACAATGCGCTTGTTTCCTACAGACTTCTTCTCTCTCAGAAATTTGAGAAATCTCAATACGAAGTCCTCATCAATGAATTTGAAAGGGAGTTTTTCTTTACCGACAAATTCTGTTAGCTTCTTTCTTACATTTAAGGTGGTCCTCCCATTTTTTGGTGAGCACTTGTCGTAATAAACAAAAAAATCGGCTTCTTTGTTTAGCCCAGCATTAGAGAAACCGAACTTGTTATTTTGAAGTTCGATGATTCGTTTTGCCTTGACTGCGTTTGCGAGACGGAGGGTATTTTCGTTCTTCTTCTTATCCTCTTTCGTCTCTTCTGGGATGAGGTACAAATGTAGAAACTCGTACTTGCGTTTGCCGTTGTCGTAGCTGTCTAAGTACAACGAAATGTTACCATTTCTCAGTTCTTTTTCTCTGAGCTTTATTGGCTCCTTGATTTTCTTCTTATTCATAATTGTAAATTTAAATGTTTCGAGTAACAAAATACCAACAACAAAGATATATAAAATATCACAAAACGGCTCATTCGTCTATCTGAACCATAAATGCAGAAGACCTAATATAGAGCGGTTTATGGGCTTTTTATGGTGTTTGTTGTATGAGAAGTATATTTGATACAATAATTTGTTATTAATGATGTGCTCACTTGTGCCCTCGCAAGCTATTACCCTCTGTTCGCTCATAGACAAGCGGAAATCCGATCCGTGAACTGCTTCGAAGGTAGAGAAAGAGAGTTGGCATAACTCACGGAGCCTTGCCGTGTTCTCTTCCTTTTGGATATTGCCTTTCTTTGTGATAGCTTGGTCTTGAACGTAGATGTTTACATTCACGAAAGCTTCTTGTATCTGCGAAGTTCTGTTTGCTAGAATGGAGATACAAATATCTTCCTTGCCAGTTGTACCTGTTCCATAGAATGGTCTTCCTCGCTTGCAAAGACTACCTGTTACAGCAGTCTTTAATTTCGAAGAAGAGATAATGTTGTACACATCATCCTTGATATCAATATCCGATTTCATAGCCTTATCTGATTGATTCTACTTACGGCTTTGTCCACAGCGAGCTTTAGTTTACCATCAACGACGGAACGAGCCCATAACTCAGTGGATGCAAGCACATCTTTATTTTCTTTAGCTTCTACAAAGTCTGCATAGTTCATAGCCGCGACTACTACCAATGCGTAAACCTGTGAGTATTCCTTGGCTAGGCCAGCTATCATTTGTCTTCCTTCTTGTGAACCATTAGAACCATTGCCTATGGAAGCAAAGGCTGATTCTACTTGTTTCCTTCCGTAGTCAAAGATGGCATAACCGATGGAGCTTCGTAGGTTTCCTGTATGGTCTATCCAACTTTCCTCTGACGAGCGGTCTCTTATCCTTGCATTACATTCTTCTCCTAGCTTGGCATAAGCAGTGAGGATTTCTTGCTTTATTATCGCCATAGCGGACTGAAAAAAGTTATCGAGCGCAGACTGAGAGGTTGAGAGTTTTATACCCATATTTTACATTGCAGTTGGTAACGATGAAAACCGAGTACGACAAATTCCTTCACTTCGTTTCCGAAGAGCTTTACACGGATTTTGTCTCCATACTCGAAATCGCGGCATGCTCTAGGAAGGTTGTAGATGGTGTAGGAATAGTTCTTTGCAGAACCATCGGGGATAGTGATAACGTTTGCCTTGCCAGCAGGAACAATATCACACTTACAATAGTTCTCCACCCATTCTTCTGAGCCTTGAACATAGTCTCCGTTATCGTCTTCATACCCATCAGTTACGTGTAGGTAATCTAGGGTATGAGCAGCGAAATCCAATACAGCCATATTTTAACCTCCTATATAAACCATCGGTTGACCCAGTGCAGGGGATTCACCGATGGTTTTGTATAAAGCATTTATTCGTACTAGCAGCCTTTCCTTATCCTTGTCAGATAGTGTTCCAATGCTCTTGTCTGACTCGGATAAGCTTACAGCTTGTATGAGAGAGTACAGACAATCAGCAAGCGCACCTTTCCATTCCTTGGACTGAGCGACCTCGAATGTATATTCATCATCACCATTAAGCTGACGTTCTATCATCTTATTCTCCACGAATCCTAAAGGGATAGGGTAGTGGATTTCATCAATCAATGCTTGCTTTATTGTCTTCATATCAATTCAAATTAAACCTCTGGAGTGAGTTTAGAGAGAACTTCGGCTTCCTCCTCATCGCTGAGTGAGTTGAGAGCCTTAATCAGAGTCTCATCGGTTGAGTTAGCCTTCACATTGGCACCAGCAGCCTTCAAAGCAGCGATGAGGTCAACCTTCTTATACTTCTTACCTTTGTAAGTTGTATACTGGTCTTGTGTATCGGTAGCTTCGGCTTCCGTATCAACCTCCTCAGACTTGGTAGTGAGCATATAAATCTGATCTACGTCCTCAATTACTGGCAAGCAGATAGCCTGTCCTGCGGTAACCTCCTGCAAAGATGGCTCATTCTTGGAGTACTTAGAGATAAGCTTGTAGCTGTCAACGTTGGAATACTGAACACCTGGCACTCGGTTGGTGTCCTCTGCGAGGGTACCCCAAACGAAAGAGCCTACGTTGGTGTTACAGATGAAGATGATGTTATTCTCATTCCATGGCTTAACTGATTTTGGCTTTCCGTTCTTCTCGATAATCACGGTTCGGTTGATAACCTTGATGGCTGCACCGAACTCATCCTCGAATGCTTCCGAGAAAGCTGACTCCGATGGCGTCTTGAGCTTGGTATTTTCGGTATAAGTCTTACCCTCGTAGTCGGCAACAAGCTCTTTTGCCCATTGCTCCTTGCGGATTTTCTTAATCTGCGTCTTAGCGAGCATAACCTGTATGATGGTATTGTTATCGGCATTTGCCTTATCGAAGATTTTCTCGAAATCATCACGGGTTGTAACACCATTGGTTTCTGTTTTGAAGCAGTTTGCCTTAAAATATCCATAGTCAACACGGATAGCCTTACCAGTATTGTCTGCATCTTCAACGGCAATAATACCATTAGAGAGACCTGCCAAGAAGTTCATTTCGTTACGCTCTTCGAGACCGACAGAGCAAGCGACACCATCATTCATGAGCTTGTTGATGATACGAGCCTTTGCAGTTTTAGCTGCCTGTTGTGTTGATGTAGCCTGCTCAATCAAGCCTTGCGCCTGGAATGAATTGGCTCTCGCTACAATGTTCTCATACTGAGCCTTCATGATGTTGATGTTGTTGATATCAGACTCGAAAAGAATCTTCTTCATCGCAATCTTTGGCAGCTTACCATTAGAGGTTGCGATTTGACCACGCTTCTTCAATGGAATGTCTGAATCCATCTCAACGATGTCGGCAGCTACGTATGTAGTCTTAGCTGATGAACCTTCCCACTTCTGATCGGGAGAATAGACATCGGTAAGCATCTCCTTGTAAAGATAGGTACGCTCCTTCGGATTCTCCTTCTCCTTAACATACAAGCTAAGTTTAGGAAAGATGGCTCGGATAAACTGAATAAAAAGTGATTCGTTCATATAAACAATCTTTTAAGTTAAAAACTAGAGCACAACTTAGTCATGCTCAAAAATAAGACTTGGGAGAGCGGTCTTGATGGCGGTTCTCTGAGTTTCGTCCTTGAACTGATAAGGCATTGCCACATCATTCACGCGACCATTATCCATAATGGCAACCGCTTCACCCTTCATGCGTGAGCGAACGACAACACCAGCAAATTCTGCATCGCTAGCCTTGTCTTTGTACTTGCCATCTTCGGTTTCAAGTGGAGAATACTCATAAACATCATCAACCTTCTTGCGGACAATGATGTGACCTGCCTGAATAACCTCATCCTTGAAGTTGGCGTAGTCGAGTGCTCTACCGCCTGTGATACCACCGAGATACTGACGGATAACCACAGCGTCCTTACCCATGTCGTAGCCTTTGGTTTTTGGCTTGTAGTCTTCTGCTACCATAATCTAATAATTTATTAGTGAAACAATAGATGATTACATCTTAGCCAGCTCCTTGACTTCATCATCAGACATTAACTTATCTTCATCCTTTGGCTGAGGTTTGGTATCGGGAGCAGGGATTCGTCCAAGCTTTTCAAGACCCTTTTCAAGTCTTTCCTTGTTCTCTTCCTCAATATCTTCCTTCAACTCATCGAGGTAGTCCTCAAACTCCTCTTCATTCTCAAACTTCATGTGAGAGAAAGATTTAAGCCGACGCTCTCCGAACTTACCTGTGTCCTTCAGCAGTTCCCTTACCTTTGCGGTACGGCTGCTTGTGGTATTGCCAGACTTCAATGCAGTTACATCACCTTGGAGTGTAGCAACAGCCTTAGTAAGTTGCTTGATTGCGGTGAGGGTAGCGGAGTCATCATCATCGCTATCCTTCTTGCCCTTCTTGCCCTTCCGTGACGGACTTCTACGTGCTGGATCGTCATCATCATCTGGTTCATCATCTGGAACATCGTCATCATCGGGTGCAGGATGAGCGTTTTTGTACTCTGAGACTTGGCGGTCTGCTGCGGACTGAGTTAACTGGAGTAACGGCAAGACATCATCAATTGCGTCACTAATACCTTCACTAACTTCTTCGTCAGTAGCATCATCTTTGAGTTGAAGTTTGTTGGCAACATTGGCGGCAACACCCTTTAACTCCTTACGACTGAACCCCAATGCCTTAATGTCTCGATTGGTTTTCAGTGCTTCAAGAACTTTTTTGTAATACTTGTTCATTGCTTGTTGAGTTATATTTAACAAAAAATGGTCTGCGAGCGAAATGCAGGCAGACCAAACGTAGAACTCGGTGTAAGAGCAATGTTACGAAAAGTTCTGTCACGTGCATCTTCACACGCTTTTATGGGTGCAAATATACGAAATTTTATTTAATCAACAAATAGTTTTGGCAAAAAAGTGAGAAATTATTTTCATTTCAATAAACAAGGGAGAACTTCACAGCCCTCCCTTGGTAGATAAGATGCAACAAAAATGCACTTAAACGTGCAAAATATCTTCTGTATTCAAGTTAGATTCTTTTGGTATGTAATTATAGGTTTGAGGTATTTTATCAGCTTAGAACTTATAATTTTCCTCTATCGTGGTAAGAGTAATACTGATCTGACTTGCTACTGATAATAATATGGTCCATAAAGTACAATCTCATAATTTCGCAAGCCTTATTTATCTTGTATGTCAATTCATCGTCAGACCTTGAAGGGAAGCAGTTAGAACTAGGGTGATTGTGAACCAAAGCTATAGTGACGGCATTGCAAGAAATAGCTTCTTTGCACACAACTCTTACATCTACAAGAGTTTCTGATATTCCACCTTGCGACAATCGAACCATTTTGATTAACTTGAAGTGGTTATCCATACAGAACAGATAAGATTCTTCTATTTCCAAATCCTTGACGTATGGTAAAATATAGTTGTAGATGTCGAGAGAACTACCCAAATCTGTAAGTTCTTGCAACTTCTCCTTCATAAGTCTTCTGCCAAGTTCGAATGCAGCGAGTATAGCGGTAGCCTTCTTTTCACCTATTCCTTTGATAGATGTAAGCTCCTGCAGTGTTCTCTTGCTCGCCTTTCTGAGGGAATGACTACCATCAAAGATTTTTCTTATTGTTTCATTACCCTGCAGCATAGGGTCTATACCGATAATTGAAGCAATAAGGTTCTCGTTACTTAGATTTTCTACCCCATATTCCTTTGCGTATGATGTGATAGAATCGTACTTGATAGTTCTTGCATTATCCTTCATAAGATACCTCCTCTATGTCTTTTGAATAATTGAACACAACATCAAAACTGAAACCCAATTCAGTAATGAGGTAGAAATGAATATCCTCCCATTCCCAACTTGAAGGAATGCCTTTTATCTTTTTAGACTTTTCGGCATCCATTGCTATAATAACGTTCTCTTCCATTGCTCTATCTTATTCTTAAAAGTTCATAACTTTCGTTTCATACACTATGAATCCTATCTGATCCACCACAATCAGTTTCAGATGATTTCCTCCTGGTCCATTTATATCACCATCATTCAATCCGATTTCCTCTAACGTTTCCTTGATGGCTGTTTGGTAATCTCCTATGCCTTGAATTAATAAGCATAGGTCTGGTCTCTCATCAAGAAACTGGTGAAAACCATATAGGCTATACGAGCCTTTTTTGATGAGGGAGAAGAAATCTTTCCATTCATCACCGCCAACCTGCGTGGTTACGGATTTAAGCTCTTCTATTGTTGTGCAGTTGCTTTCCATACGATTTCATTTAGCGTGATACGATGAAGTCTTTATCTGTAAAAGTCTGATCCTTGAATCTTTCGAACAATTCTCGGTCGCTGATGAGCTCATTAGCAAATGATAACTCTCTGAATGAAAGTTTGTACCCAAACTTATCTTTCAACATTTCGATTTTGAGTTCTTCTTTCTGAAGGTCCGATAATTCATATACTGTCATATCCATTTCCTCCTATTATACATTTCCATGACTCTCGAATTGTGAAGCAACCTCTTGCAAGATTTCATGTTCCTTCCAATCTGGATATAGAATGCAGGTATCTAGAACAACGTTTCTGAACATATCGCAGTATTCTTGCGAAAACTTCTTTTTCAGTTCGCCATATAAGACTGGAAAGAATACGAAGCTATTAAACAACTCAACCCCCTTATCAACTCTTTCTTCTACCATTTTATAGGTGAGGTCTTTTAATTCTTGCTTATTCATATCTACCTTCATTATTAACGTTCAACAATTCGAATGCAATTCCTTTTTCGGTTTTCTTAGCCATCCATTTAGCTGTAACCACGCCGCCACTCCATGCTTTTATGAGAGGGAGAACCTTACACTCCCCTACATTTATAATCTGTGTAATATACTCGCAAGCACCTTCAAAAGTGTCGAATGCGTGAAGTAATACCGTATATCTATCTGATTCTGTGTAAACGTTCATTGCTCTTATCTCCTATATTTTAAACTAACTCATAGCTTTCAGTATTCTCGTTGTATGCTACGACTCCTTTCTGCTGTAAATTACAAAGTGCAGTGTTGAAGTTGTAGATACTAAACTCTGCATCTGTGGCTTCAATCAAGCATCCTTCTTGGTAGCCGAACTTGACCTTTTTCAAAGCCTTTGTAATTCGCTTCTCTAACGCTTCTACTGTGTAAACTTTAATCTTTTTCATTGCTCTTATCTTTAAATTGTTATTTTTATTTTGATAGTGCAAAGGTAGTCATTTTTTGGCATTTGACCAAATTTTAACCGCATTATTTTTCTTGCTTAACTTTATATAACTTATTGGTTACTAGAGTGTTAAATAAAACCTATTTTCCTCTGTATAAGGCTAATTCTGGAAAATGGTATAAGGATATGGAGAAGAAAATGGAACAGCTTAGAAAGGCTTATGTAAAGTATTTAACCTTTCTTTAACTTAACTAATGTTACAGGAAACTACAGAAAGCTAATTTGACAAAAGATAGTCAAAAATGCCTTTTAACATGATGTTACGGAGTGTTAATACTAAAAAATGCACTCTAACCTCACGGTCGGAGTGCACTAAGAGCAATGAAACGTTAAAAGAAACGTTTCGGCTGCAAAGTTACAAAACTTTTCTGTATCTTGCAAATTTATACTATACTATTTAACAATTGCAAATCATTGTCTTTATCGTAGTCGTATGGATAGAAGGTGTTGGCAAGGGCATCCATCTTGTCGGGAGAACGTTTCAGACGCTTCTTGATTTCGTCTTTTGGTTCCATGATGATTGAACCATCTGACTGAAACAGCCAATGCACTTCGCACAATTCTTGATCCAACTCATCGTCAGGTGGGAGTGCTGCAAAGAATCCATTCTTCGGGTTGAGCCAGTCACGTATGCACCAAAACAAATAAGCCCTCATGTTAGCGAAAGAGTAGCAGCCTGTCACATCATGCTTGTTTCTCACGCCTTCCGAGAACTTGCAAGAGAATGCAGTTAAATACTTTTGCTCTATGAGTCTTGAATAAACTCCAGCACCTTCTCCAATGGTATCAATGAATGCTTTATTCTTGGAACTCAAACTTAGGTAGTGCGCGACTTGACCTGCGACTGCCATGTGGTCCGCATGACCGCCCGAATTGTGACACTTGATTTCTGAAACATAGTTTCCTTGTCGTGGGATATAGCAAGACCTATCGCGACCCATACCTGCGACATCGACACCTAAGCGTATTGGCTTGTGGGTGATAAAGCCACTATCTTTAAGTTCCTTCCATCTTCTATGTGCAATCTCGCACCATTCGTATGGAATGAGGGTATCTTCGGACACCTTCGGAAACATACCGAGGACCTTAACACGAAAAAGGTCATTTGGAGTGTAATACCCACCTTCCCAAATAAAATCGCCACGACCTTCATCAAACTCAGACTTTCTGATCTTCTGTGCCCATGCTGAGACCTTATCGGCTACCCATTCATAGTCAACTTGACCGGGGATAATATTTTTCTTGCTTACTACGTTCTCTGCGTTGAGGGATGATAATCTAAACTTCTTGAATCGGGGAGACTTCATGGAGTTGGCTGCATACCCTGTAGTAACGTTTGGGTTGAATACCAATAGCAATCGAGAGTTACCTTGCAGGTTACCCTCGATTGCATTATAGATGGTGTCCGAGATACCGGATGCTTCAGTTACGATGAACATGGTGTTTACAGCATGGAATCCCGACCAAGCCTCTGTGTTGTCGGCTGAAGATTTGAAACCTGTCAGATACCATTCCTCATAATCAGTTCTGATGCCATCCGACAGCAAACGACCAGGCAGGAAGCCTGCCTTTTTGTATAGACGTGCCACTTCTGGTATCATGATGTTTGTTACCTGTCTTCCTGTCGGCGCAGTAAGGGCAATCTTTGTATTCTTTTCCAAGCTGCCATCCTTACCAAAGCGAGGAGTGAGGTATAGAAAACATAAAGCGGCTACGGCAGCGATGAAGTCCTTACCTCTTGCAGTTCCACTGGCTACCGTTGTCATTTTGTTCTTTTGAACAGAACGCAATATAGCCTTTTGCTCTTCGTCAAGGCTAGCCTTCAAGACTTCCTTGGCGAAGAGACACCAATCATTGCGCCATGCAATCATTTTTTTTATTGCTTTCTGTTCTGACATTTATTATTCTTCATCATCGGGAAGCTCCTTCATTAACTTCTCGAATGGGTTTTCTACTAATCTGTTATCTACTTGCTCGACATAACCACGCTTCTTGCCCTTGGTTTTCAGAAGGAAGATGATTGCAGTTAGATTACCTTCGTTCACCTTTTCAACCAACTTGCTTTCTGTAAAGTCAAGAATGCCTTCATCTATATCATCCAACATCTTGGCTAACTTCTCATCCTCTTTTCGCCAGTTATATAAGGCTTGGCGTGTAATGCCCAAAGCTACTGCCGTAGCAGCCATATTGCCGCCCTTCTTTTCATAAGCAGCGGCAATTTTTTTTAATTCTGTTCTTCTTACCTTTGCCATAATCAACCTTTTTAACTTGCAGATGCTATGACTGCTTTCAAAGCATCTATGTAAGACATATTTTCTGTTAGCAACAAGCAACGTGCTAAATCTCCAATAGGTCCGAGACCAGGAAGGAGATTGACGTCTATCACGTAAAGGTTACCTTCATTATCGCAGCGCATATCAATACGTGCATGATGTCGTAACCCAAGACTGGAGAAAACATCGGAAGCTATCCTCTTAGCCCTATCATCTAAATCTCCATAGACCTTGCAGCCGACCTCCATATAGTTTTTCTTGCTTTCGTATGTTTGGATGCCGCCATTTGTTGTACAGATTACCTCCATTACAAATGTTCTGAGGGAAAAGCCTTTTATGCAGACAACCGTAAATTCTCTTCCATTTATAAAGTCTTCTATAACAACGTCTCCTTTACCTTTCGGATCAAGCTTTTTTGTTTGAACTCTGATTTCATCAGCGGTGTGACAGATGTTTAGTTCAGAGATACCAACACTATCACTTCCATATCTAGGCTTTACGAAATAAGTTTTTCCGTGCAAGTCAAACATCTGATGATACTGATGTGGTACTCTAATACCATTCATCGTAAGCCATCTTGCAAGTTTAGCTTTATCCCTTACAAGTTCGTACTTGCTAAAATCTTCTGCCGTGGTCCTTACACCTTTCTTTCGGATTGTATTGATGAGTAACTCACTTGCAGTTCTTAGCAATACGACATCCTCTTTGTCAATGAAGTCGAGGTTGTCAGTCTCGTCAACAACTGCTAATTGGATATTTTCTCTACCAAGTGCTTCTTGGTAATATCTGAAAACTGAAGGTGTATTCAGTTCTTCCATTTCCTTCTTACTTGTTATGCTCCAAATCATTTTCTTTTTCTCCTTCCTTTATTTCGGTTAAACGTTCACTTGCTAACTCTAGCAACTTTGCAAATGTGATGATTGGGGATTTTATGCCAAACTCCTTACCTATCTCTTGTTGGATTTTAAGCAGGGTTTTCTCGTTATCTTCTTCGGAAGCTAGAACGAGAGCATCACTTTTGCGTGCTTGCTCACGAATGTCTCCATACAATGTGTCCAGACTAGCGAATGAGCTAGGATAGAGGATGATTGTGAATACGAAATTCTCCTGCATGGCATATACATCTATACCCTCTGTGCTTATTGGCTTAATCTCGTCGATGTTCACATGGGCAAACTTCTTAAAGTCGATAGATTGAATTGATGCAAACAACTTCTTCAAAATGCTAACATTAGCTTCACCATGAAGGGAGTTGTGAGATAATTCAATAGCAATAGCTTCATCATTTGTAATCTCGCTCTCTTCTACATATAAGATGCCTAGCATTTTATAGTGCAGTTTCTTGCAAGCTCTCAAACGATGATTACCACTGATCATGATGTATCTACCATTATCCTTCTTGATACAGGTAGGCACACTACTCAATCCAGACTTAGCAATGTTGTCTGTTAGTTGGGCGAAGTCTTCACCCGACATTTCATTTGCATTGATTTCTACCTCATCTATGAGGTTTATATCAACTTTTGCGTATTTCCATCTATCTTCATTTTCCATTCTTCAACGATTTTTGATATTTATCAATGATTTCCTTATTCGTAGGGTATATACCAAGTATTCCTTCGTAAGCAAGATAAGATGACGTGCAGTGTTCCTTCACTTTCTTGTATACTCCACGATATTTCATGCTCACAGGCTTATGGGTATAAGCGCAGGAGATAACCTTCTCGCAAAGTTTGTGCATTCTTCTGCTCAAATATCTTTGAACGCCAACAGACTGAATGCAGTACAGTATGAGTTTACTCAATCGAGGGATTGCGTTATTCGTGCAGAAGTCCGTTAATTGAAACAAATCATACCCCTTGTGTTGAGGTAGCGTAAAACCAAACCCACCTAGGGTATATTTATCGTATTTTACCGCAAAAGCATACGTACATACGCTACATTGGTCCACCTTCTTGATATACTTCTTTTGTAAACAATGAAGAAGAGAAGCTTCTACTCGTTCAATCTTTAGCTTATTTGCGTCTGTAATCTCCAAATCATCGGGAGGAACAATCTCATTGCATTCGATTCTGTATGAAGAATACGAGGTGCTTGCATTATTTTGTGCAGTTGGCTTATTGCAATAGAGGAACCTTCCTGCAGACCGTCTTTCCCCACTTGAATTATTCCACATAGCTATCTTATGTAGGTTCCTCAGATAAGGGCTGTTGCTGAAATAGTAGAAATAACTATCACTCGGAATACTTTCCACAAGATTATAGTAATCGTTCCTTGCAACAGAAAAATCTGATTTCAAGTCACTATTTTCAGAAATGAGTTTGAATGCTCTCTTCTGCTTCTTCTCTATTCTTCCGTAATTAAAGAAGATTACCTTCTTATTCTTGATGGCTTCTTCTAGTGTTCCGACATGGAAATCACATGTAGTGAGTAATCTCATCAATCGCTCATTTGCCTCCTCGGTTTTCTCGATAGATTCCCTTGCCTTAATTTTCAACGCTTCGAAGATGGCACTATTTCTTGCCGATTCACTCATGAAATACTTTTGCAGTTTCACCGCATAAAGAGCCAAAGCAAGCTGTCTTGATGGTGTAGGATTGTTATAGTCCTCCAACCATGCAAGCTTATCCTTATATGTTAGTGATGTTTTACCATTTGCCAACATATAGAGCAGATAGCAGTAGGCATCTTGGCAGTATATAGATACTTCCATCTTATCAAGGAAGAATAACTCATAGTAATACATGAAGCCATTTACTATGCAGATTTCCTTGTGTCCGTTAGCTTTTACAGCATCATACAGAGCTGAAACCATTTCAGAATTGTATGGTAAAGGCTTTGTCATATACGACTCTACCTTGTCGTATGGATTTCCTTGGTAGAGTAGCGGACATAATTCGTCTGGAACATCATATTTAAGCCCAGTAACCTCACAGAACTGCTGGTATGATGTAATTGATTTGAAATCCTCCAATTCGTGGCTTATAGCGTAATAAAATAGCCTGTATGTGGAAAGAACACAAGCCATAGCTTGATAGAAATCATCAGTAGCATGGTAAAGTCTAAACTCTATCGTCTTTGTCTTAAAATATGCAGAAATATTCACTGCATGACGTATGAAACCTTTGTTTGAATTGTTAGTGAATAACTTCTGAATATCCTCGAAAGTCTGAGCCTGTAGGACTCCTTCATAATACTTTTCTGTTGGGGTTGGCATAGCTATGGATATAAGCTCATCGCATTCTGATATTTTAGCATACTGCTTAAAATAAGGGTAACACACATAGAAGAATAGGAATACTTTCTTTATCTGATCTACAGACAAATCTCCGACATAAATGTGTACATGGGTGTAGATGCTCCATTTTAGCCTGCCACCTGCAGCAACCATCGATTCATATACAGAACGGAGGTCATGCAGCTCTTTTAAGCAGCAAAGATGTAGTGGAGGGGTATTCACCTCTCCACCAAACTGCTTATTGCTTGAACAATCGGTATTATCAATGCTCTCTTCTTTACTCCAGGAGTAACCTTCGGGCAAATTTACCTTCGCCCTTTCAAGATTGCACATTTCGATTTCAATACCGAATGTTCTGTTTCTTATGTCGCTATCTACCTTCATGAAGCATATCTATTTCGTTAATAATACCTAATCTCTGAATAGTTCTTCCTGTTTTACGGAAGTCTATTCCTAAAGCTACACTTGCAAGCGTAATGAGGGATGATGTAACTGGTAACTCTAAGCCTATATGATGGGCAATACTTTCCATCAGTACCAATCCCTCTGAAACGTCTTCTGTGATGTAACGTGAGTGAACAGATGTTGGACTGATGGCTCTATCACTAGATTCTGAGTAACGATAAAAGCTTTCTAACTTATCCTCTCCCATGAAACCTCCTGCTTTAAAGATGTCTATAGGTCGTTGATGAAGCGAATCAAGAACTTTCTTTTTCTCTTCATCAAGTTTAAGCATAATACCCAATGTGGCTTTATTATTTCTCGTGTATGCTTCACGATACATACAGAAGTTACCATTTGAATATTCTATTCTCGACAGGCTCATAATGGAGCCTACAGTATGAAGAACCATGTTTGGATTCAGCAAAGCCGACTCTAATACAGAATACTCATGATTAAAGCTATTACAAAGATTGTGCAGTTTCTCTAGTTTCTCCTTTTGGTTTTGTGATGGAGATGCTGCAAAAGGACATCTTTCAAGCCTACAACCTACACGGAAAACAACTTCATCGGGTTTATCATCCAACTCTACACGTCCTTCCAAATATGGACCTGTTGCTTCAACAAGCATTGGTAACTTTCGGCAATACTTCTCAAAATAGAAGGAGGATGCGTAGCTACAAATACAGACTACAATCTGATCTTTGTGAAGATATTGATGGATACGTTCTACCAGACCTTCATAGAAGTTACTCTGAATAGTACAAAATATAACTTCTGCGTCAGCAACCTTACTAAGGTCTTTAGAAACCTCTTTGATTGCAGTTTCTGTATAAGTTGATTTCTCTTTAAGAAAAACCCTTTTGCCGTTCTTGATAAGTCTATCAAAGGCATCTGATTTGTATGAAGATGTCTTTAGGAGTGTAACTTCATGACCTTTAATAGAGAGGTCTGCGGCAAAAGCTACACCCACGTTGCCCGTTCCTATAACTGCTATTTTCATGCTCTTTTATTTTAATTCTACAAAAATAGAGCGGCTAGAGGGACTCGAACCTTCGACCTTCACATTGGGAATGTGACGCTCTGACCGACTGAGCTATATCCGCAAAAGAGCGGAGAGTTGGAGCCGCACCAACGACCTCAGTGATGGTATCACTGCGCTCTACTAACTGAGCTATCTCCGCTTATAATAACAATATTCTCTACACGCAAAAATGCTCGTCTTTCCGAGCCGCCAACCCTAGTGGGTATTCCGATGGAAGGAGGGATGCCTAAAACAAGCTTTGCTCCGAGTAAACAGGATTCTTGGAAATTCCAAATTCCTCGACCTGTACTCCCAACTTTTCATTCAGCCATTTAGCCACTATGTGGCGATGGCAAAACTCATCTGGCTTTTCGAAGCAACATAGAGCTACATCTTTTCCATTTGCCATTTTCTCTATTGCTGAGAGAAATGCTTTTGGGTCCCGATGATCCAATATCTCAGAATTGAAACGTTGTACGTAATCTTCTTCCGATTTGGAGTTGTGAAGAATGTCCCATGATGGTGACACGTACTTGTTTGACAATCCTGTAAACCATTTCGGAGGGTAGAGGGCAATGCCGATCATCATGATACCAGCTTTTGCTAACTTAGCTCCGTTTGAGAAGTATGATGTATAAATCTTCATTTCTTTTGTAACTTTTTGCAAAGATAGATAAAATTATTTAATCAACAAATAGTTTCTTGAAAAAAGTGAGAAATTATTTTTCAAGCGTACATTTTCTTAAGAAACTTCTTTAGATATTCGTTATTAATATCCTTTAGTGGAGTAGGGGAGAATGAGGTATCTCGCTCTACGGTTAAGCCTAACTTAGTTGTTAGCCCCTGCAACTCGGTTAAGCTTGTGTAGCCGTACTCGCCTTCACCACTTCCATTGATAGTGATTCCGTAGGCGATATTGTTCTCTAGGTCTGCTTCCAATATGAACCAAGACCATGTACCAATACAAAGGAAGAACTTTGCTTGACAGACGGCTTCTTCCTTTTTGCCATCCTGTGAGTAGAGAGGATATTTTTCCAGTCTCTTCTTAATTTCTTTCGTAATCAGTTTCATTGCTCTTATATTTAAATTGTTATTATTTATTTTTGATAGTGCAAAGGTAATCATTTTTTTGCAAATGACCAAACGTTTAGGGCATAAAATTCTTTTTGCTAACTTAGTTTAACTTATTACTATTCAGGTATTTATCGTTTAGTATAGTTGCCGCATCTACTATCATCTGACTAGCATCAATTCCTAATGACTGATAGAAAGCACCATGTCCGCAAAGTGTTTCGTATGCAATTCGCATGATTCTACGTTCATCCCTTGTGAAATCATACTTAAAAGTCGAAAAGACGGAGAGCGCTCCTTTCAAATCTCCATCTTTTAGCTTTTGCACACCTTGTGCAGTTTTACTCATCTTCATAAGGCTCAATGTTTCTTGTTGTGAAATCGTCTGCGGTCAAGATGATTTCTGATCCATTAACCATTTCTTCGACTTTATCGCATGCGTCACTGCCATTGATGGCATCAACCTCCACTACCTTTTGCAGGTATTCGGTTACTTGCACTTTAACCTTGTGGATGGCAGCTTTTTCTAGTTCCTCTATTCGAAGATTGAACACTTCTAGGAGTTCTTCGATTTCCTTTTCGATTTCCTCGAAATCAATGATGATATCCTTCAAGCGTTTAGGTGCTCCGTTTATTCCATGACCTTCTTTGTCACACCAGTTTAAGGCTTCACCATCGGGGTCAAAGTTCTCGTAGTAGTTGGAGAGATTCTTCAAAAAATCTTTCGGGTCATTGGCAAGCATTTCGATTGACATATTGAAATCTTGACCTGCAGGAGAATAACGCTGAAAGAAGATGTAGGCAAGGTCATTGCCATTATCTGTAGTATCTACTGTCCAACCCTTGTTTTGTCCTATACTGATAATCAAATCTAATAACTTCTGTTCCATTGTTCTAACTTTTAAATGTCGTTATAATGAAGACCTTCACCCTCCACTAGTACATGGTCTTCGTTTTCTACTAATTCTGAGAGGGATAACCAGCATCCACGATAAAGAGCCTTTTTGAGGTCTTGGTAACGTGCTTCTGCTACTTCCTTATCGGTGATGAGGGATTCTTTAAGTTGGTCCTCTGTGTAGAGATACCATATTAATTTGTATATCTTCATAATCGTATATTTTATGGTTCTACTATATATTCGTTAAGTGTATGCTGTTCTAGCATAAACTCGTAACCTACATTGTTTAGCTGACTTTGCTTTTGATACCCGAGTTCATTAATCTGAGTATCTGTAGCATTAAACTTCCTTGCTGCTTTTATGCAATTTGGAAGGTTGCCGATAAAGAGCAATTCCTTGCTGTCTGTAGATAGGTGCTCATCGGTTCTGTATAGAAAATAAACCTGCAATTTCATACATTCAAATTAATAACTCATAATGTGATTTAAACGCCAATCTCTTTCGACCTCGGAGATATTTTCGTTTTTATACTCTTTTTCGATTTCTTTCTTTGCATCACTAATTGATGCTGAGTAACCTAATGCATTCATTCTCAATCCTTTCTTTGAAATCTATATTTTGGGCATTCCCTTTTATTAGCTATCACAAGCAGGACAGGGAATAACAGACCATGCTTGCAACCATTACCATATTCGTTGGATGCTTCGCAAGTTTCACAGCCATAATAGGTGTTGATGTTGAATGCGCTCATAACTAAATCTCCATTGCCACTTCAATTCCTTTCTTTGGATTCTTGGTAGCTCTGTCTAGGCTAACCTTTCCATTGAATACCCCTTTCACAATTGCGTAAAATGAAGTGCGCTTATCCTCGGTGGTAGGTACCTTTCCGTAGCGTTCACAGGTAACGCCCTTATCGGTAAGAATGGTGTTGATTTCCATCATTCCGAAGTAAGACTCCTCGAAACGCTTCTGAATGACCTTGCCACACACCTTAACTTGGCATCCTTTCGGAAGGTTCAACTCTGGCTTCAAGCTGTCTTCGTAAGCCTTGACCAGGAAGAAGGCATAGACCTCTTGACCTTGATAACAATAGAAATTCTTTGCTACCGCAAGCATATCCTCTTCAAACTCTGTCTTAGGCTGAATCTTTGCACCGAACTCGCAAACCGCCTTCACGTAATCTTCATCCACCTTTAACTTACCGCTATTCAAGATTGTGTCGATACCCTCCAAAGTTGCCGAGCGGTAACGGACGTGTTCAACCTTAGTTCCCTTTTTATAGACTGGGCAAATATCGTATTGAGCCTTTGCTGCCATGATGAGGTTCGTTTTAAGGATAGCATTCTTGTAGCTTGAATCCTTCCTGCCGCCCCACTCCTCTATGTCGCCAAACTCATCATCGGTAGCATAGCTGATTCTGTAATCATAGAGTTCGTAGAGCTTTTTGGTAAAGTCAGATATGTAGTACATATCATTGATACCAAACTTCTTGATACATTCGCAACCTACTTGTAATTCCTCGCCCGTCTTCACATTTTCAACGACATAGGCATTCTTGCACCAATGACCGCAAAAGTCACATTTACCATAGTCTGCTCCGTGCGCAGGGTTCTTAAAAATAAGCTCCTTGGTCGGGTCGGCAGGAGTAAAAGCATCGTCCTTATATGTAGCAAGGAGTCTCCAACCGCTCTGCTCTGGTATGTCGATCGTAAGGTCACATACCTCATGGAAAACCTCGATTCTCTGCCCTCCAATTCCTTCTTCATTGATTACAGGATGATAAAACAACTTCTCATAAGGCTTACCTAGGGAGTAAGCGAAGTCCTTTACATTCTTACGTGTCTTGTCTGCAAACTTCTTGAATGCGTCAACTGACTCTGATGGAATAAACGTTTTTATCGTATTCATTGCCCTTATCATATAGAGGTAGGGTGGTTAGTCCTACCGTTACCTTTTTATGCGATATTCAAATATTTACGCAAATCAACTAATACTGATGCTACATTTACAAAGTATGGAATACCATTTCTTTCTTGCTGCATGTGGATTCCGATGCTTTCTAGTACAGCTTTTTCACTTTTGCTGTAGAAGTTATCTGCTAGCGTACCAAACTCGTTTTTGCCGTATGGCTTGTTCAATATATCGAATAGCTGTTCCTTCTTCATTTGCTCCTTCAACTTGGTTGCTCGCTCTTTTCTAGCTCTTGCAACTCTTTTGAAGTTCATCTTCTCCCAAAGAATGCAGAAAGCATCCTTATCTAGGTCACTTGCCATATATACATTCTCGATGGAAGCGTATTCGGTAGCATTGACCGACATTCCTACTCGCTGCTCAAATTCTTGCTGTGTCATGATTACTTAACGTTTAAGAATTTAGAAACCTTACTAACTACACCCTTTACAGTAGAACAAGTTGAAGACCTTCAACATTACCAGTTTCTGCGTAGGTTCTTGATGTATTCCTTATTCTTAGAAGCATTCATCATTCTATTATACTCAGCTTCACTAACAAGAATTGATATTGAATCCTTTTCTTTGTAATCTATTACGTTGTACTTGTCTATCATATTCCAAGTATCAATAATATTTCTTAGTTCAATCTGTTTCATTGCTCTTATCTTTTAAATTGTTATTATTAATTTTTGATAGTGCAAAGGTAATCATTTTTTTGCAAATGACCAAATTTTAACTATCTTATTTTCAAGTACTTACGATAGTTTAACTTTTGGACTTCTTTATAGCCTGTTTGCTAACTTTTGCTAACTTTTTAATCGGACGTATTGTAGTTTGGGAAACTTTTACTATCTTTGCAGCATGAATATACAAGAATATCTAGAACAATGCTCTGTTAAGTCCGTGGACGAGCTTACAGACGAACAGGTGGTGAGCTACTATACCAAAGGAAATGCAGGTATAGCTCAAATGTGCGCAGTAGAATTAGCTCTACAAGACTACCCTATTAGCGGCTTTACAAGAGAACAAATAATGCTCTCTATTCGCAAGGCAATGAAAACTAAAACAAAGTTTGGTCTGACCTATATTACCAATGAATCAGCCGTAGGTCCTACCGAAAGAAATTCAAGATGGGTGGTAGAACCATAGACTACCACCTATCTTTTTGTCGGTTTGTTTAGCTTATAATACTTCTCATAGAGAGCCATAGCTTCATTATAAAGCCTTGGCAAAACCTTTTTGAAGTATTTATTATTAGACCAATAATTTTCGCTTAAATGGGCTATAATCTCAGCTAAACAATTATGCGAACTCGATGCGAAGTAATCGACTTCGTGTCCTAACATTCCCTGTATCCAGTTGTGGTCTTTGTCGATAGCTTGCAAAGTATCAGAGATTTTGCCAAATTGTTCCATTACATCATACGTTTTGTCTTTTACGAGTTTGAGCTCTTCAAATAGTCTATCAGCGATTTTCCATTGCGAAACACCTTCTCCATCTACGTATCTATATTCGGGCTTGTTGTAGTCTGCAAAAAACCTTTTATAAAGATTTTTGAAGTCTGCATTTCCTTCCCAATTACCTTGTAATGCGGCTTTAGCGTGTCCGTATTCGTGATATTGGAGACCCTTGCGATACCATTCTGAATTTAAGATTCTTTCCTTTAGACCATCGAAGTCTATTCGCACATGATTGTATTTGCTCCAAAAGTATGCTTTGTCGCCGCTGAGGGTGATACAAGGAACAAACTTGTCAAAGCTATCGTAGAACTCTTTCTTTCCAAGCCATTTGGTCGGACTCAATCCAATACCTCTAAAGCCTTCCACGATGGTATGAGGTGTATTGTAGGATAACTTATCTAAGCCATACGCAATTAAATCTTGATCCGAAGACAGCTTGTAGATGTTGTACGCACCCTCTATCTCACGATAAACCCTTTCATAACCTCGGACATCAATCCTTGCAGTTTCTATGGTCTTGATATAATCATTGAAGCGAGGAATCCATCTTGTAGGAATGATACTCAAATCTGCTGTTCTCAATTCGTTCAGATGGGTAGAAGCTTCCATGACCTCCTTCAAGCCGTTATGATACTCGTCAAGAAAGACCTCATAAGCCTTGCCCCAGCCTTCTGTTATGCGAGCCGATTCTACTCTTATCCAAGAATTGACGTTATCAATGTTTGGACCATACAGATTTTGCATGAGTTTCTTTCCTGCCATAACTGCTTCCTGGTCGTCTAATGCAGTCTCCAATTCCCAATCATCGAAATCATCTATTAGCTTCTTAGGCTTCAACGGAATAGAACGAAGGTCTTGCAGTTCCCTACGAGCTTCATCATAGGTAGCCTTCAACTTTGTTTTTATCTTGCTCACTGGTTCGAATTGTGTAGGAGTGATATTCGCAAACTTCTTAGTTACTCCATCCCTCCAATCACCGAAATCATAGCTATAATCGAACTTAGCTAGATAACTTTTCTTTGTCCTGCCGAAAGACTCTACAGCTTGACGAACCTTGTCATCATACTTGTCGAGCATATCTGACAAAACAGAACGTTCACTATCAGTCATCATTCCAAAACTCTCTTTAAATTGATGTGTAGTGAGGAATTTTTCAAAGCTTGATATATCAACTTCATAGGCTTTAGCATTTCGCCTTAATGTTGCTATGTCAGAATTATCTACATCTATGTTGTATTTCAATAAGTCTCTGTTCTTCCAAGCAAGCTTTATGGCTTTTTCGTCTCTGTCAGCATGGCGGTACTCAGCCGCGTCCTCAACGGACAGGTGCCAATACTTTCTGTTATCCTTCAAGAAGTATGGAAGTGTTTCTGCTTGCCCGATTCGGCTGCGGTTATTGCGTACCCAGTCATTAAAGTTCTTTGGAGGGCGAGAAATCATAGCTGACTTCTGAATGGAAGGAGAACCATAGTACTCTTCATCGCTCATCACAATAGGTACAACATAACACATGCAGTTAGGATGCCAACCTAGGAAGACAAAGTCTTTTGGGTATATTCCCAACAAATCATCACAGATGTCGGGTGCAGGGTGGCGTTTACTCAACTTAATCTCATAGCCCAAGATGAAGTCAAATTGTTGCCAACGTGTCTGCTCTGCCTTTCGGTAAGCCATGTTTATCTCGGTTCTAGCCAAACGTATAGATGCGTATTGGCAATTCGCGCATGTAGCGGCTTTTCCGAACTTTTCTGTATAATCAGCCTTTAATGAAGGATAGTCTAACAGATACTTACTGATTCGCTTGCTGAGAACAACCGCAGACTGCCCTCTTTCTATTGCAGTTGATATGGTATGCTCCAACTCCTTTTTCAAGGCTTGTGACTGATACCATAGTTTCTGAGAAACAGACAACCCCTTATCAACCCTATTCTGAAAAGCCTTCAAAGCATCTGAATTAGGTTGGAAATACCTGTTGTACTTATCTCCGCCCTTCTCAAAATCATAAGCACGAAGTACCTTTCTTGCAAGTAGGTCCTGCATGATGTTACTTTCTTTCCACTCATTTGTGGTACCTGCATAGATGAGGTTATTCATCTGTGCAGCATAACTAGTCATGATGCCATTGATGGTTTGTTTCAGTTCTGGATAGTCCCCAAACAAGAACTCCGCAGAACCATCATAACCGACACCATCTATAGCAGTAGCAACTTGGCTAGCGATTCTATCATAAATGCTCTGAACTTGTGCCACGTAGTTAACTAAGCGTCTATTCAGAGCATCGTATGCTTTCTTTTGATTGGGGATATTTGGTCTCATTTATTTCGGCTTATAATGTTCGTTTACACATTCCCTTTGATAGAGGATAGCAAACTCCTCATAAGGGCAAGTGCCCAACGTTGGCTCTCCCGTAACACTAAGATTACGTGGATTGGAAACGTGGGCACATAATTTGCAGAACTGAGGTTCTTTTGGAATAGGCTTAACCTTCTTCTTTGGAGACATAGCAATTAACCTTTACCTCTACAATCGTATTGCCATCCTTCTGATATACTCTCTGCTTCATGATCTTGGATTCGATAGTATTGAGTACATCTTTCTTTGCCTGTGCGAGAGTTTCCTTTGTTATCTCACGCAAAGCTTCTCTCATTGACTTGACATGATGGTCTCGCTTGTAGTGGCGAATGTAATTCTTGTCGATACTATAAGCCTTGGCACATACCTTTGGCTCTAGGATTTCTTTCTGTTCAAAGACAGTGACACTGATAGGGTTGAGTCTTCTAGCTAACTTGAATAGCCAAATTGCGATTTTCTTCTTCATAATTTGTGCAGTTTATTGCGTTTATATTGTTTGTTCACCCATAGCAAAAGCAGACTGCTGTACTGCTGCCGCATTAAGTTCATCCTGTCGAATATCCTCCATTGTCTGCTGAGGGTCTTGCGACTGCCCAAGCTTAACGATGGATTCAAGCTGACTTTCTACCGGCTTACCACCATTAGCCTTTTGTCTGATGGTGATGTCGTAGCTCTCATCCTTTGGTATGTAAGGAGTGATGATGTGGTCGCAGGTGACGTTATCTATCTCCTTTTCCCATTTTGGATTCATGACCTTCAAGAATGCCTTGATTACATTGAACTCTCTTTCAAAGAACTCCTTGAAAGCGCCCGATTCCATGCGAACTTTCAGATGTGCATCTGTGAGCAACGTCTGTCTTGCATCGTAGCCGATATTACCAAGAGATTTCATATTCTCAAAGCTAATATCTGGCATTTGAGAAAGCATCCAGTACAATCCGAGGAGGGTTTTATTCTGACCGCTAACCGCTTCTTGCGACTGGTTCCATGATACGTATGAAATGTCGCCATCATTCTCGACTCTCCATATACGCAAACTTTCTCCCTTTTTCTCCTGTCCGACTATGCCACCCTTGACTTTTGCGATTGGTGCAGCATTATATGCAATCACATTGCTATTGCGGCTGATATTGTACTCAAACTCGCTTCGGATATTATCAAGCCCCTCGTAGATGGCGTGAGGTCGGGACAGGTATGCTCCAGGAATCTTATGGATGATGATTTCCTCACCACTCTTAGTGTTCCCATCCTCATCAACTTGTGCAGTTACTTCCTCCCACATTTCACCAAGGTTACTTTTCTTCCAAATGAAATGATAGTTTTCTGTAAAGGTTTCAAAGAATGTTATTGTCTCTTTGTCGGAAACAGTCTTGTCATATTCAAACGACATAGCTTGCATATCATCATACTCATCAATGATAGGGTACAATCTTACTCCGTCCATAGGGGAGAAGGTTTTGCACTTCAACTTGTAGTTTGACTCAAATCCATATAGAGAGTTTGGCTTCTTGACAGAATACCAGATAGTGAAGATTTCACAGCTTGCGAAATAAGCTAGTCCACGTTTGTAGTTCATGTTGTCAATATGAGCACAATCGTAGATTTTTTCTAATGCCTTTTGGATTTCCCTCTGAATATCATTTTCAGGAGTGTTGTACTTTCTCTTAACTGGTATAGAGAATGTAAATTCTGTTATTCTGTTTGTGAGCAGCTTTTCAAGGGCAACCGCTATACGGGATGATTTTTCTCCATTGTCTTTATCACGAAGGCTTATGGTATCTGTCATTACCTTATGGCTTGCTGGCTCATATAAACTCAAAAGATAACTCCACAAAGGGACCATTACAGTCCTTCTGCGTAGCTCTTCTATCTTTTGGCTAATAGTATCAGTTTTCTTGAGTATTTCTTCGATGTTCATATCTTTACTACTTTTGGTGCAAAGATACTAAAAATATTTAATCAACAAATAGATTTAACCGAGAAATTGCATATTTATTTTCGCTTATAGAGCTTTTTATGTTTTTGATGATAATGAATAAAGGCGATACAAGCAAATCCGCTTATACCGCCTTAGATAGAGCAATAAAATATCTTATGCAGGCATTAGTAATTGCGCCTTTTCTTTGTTCACGATTTCTAATACCATTTTAGCTGCCTTGTTTACGTCTGTCAAAACAGAAACGATGAACTTTGGTTGCTTTTTAAGCTTGCTGATCCAACCATCTAGGTAAGCAGCGTTATTATTTAAAATGCGACTGCTAAAGCCTAGGACGTTTCCGATAAGAGCTGCTCCAAGCTCCGCAACCAACTCTTCTCTTGCATAGTCCTTTTCTCCTTTCTCATTCTCAAACCCTCTATTCAATCTAGACTTATGCCCTGTTGAGTGAACCATTTCATGTAGAAGGGTTGAGTAGTACTCCTGTCCATCCTCGAATATCTCCTGCTCTGTATTGCCCTTCTTGAACTGACTTTTAAGTGGTGTTGTAATATCGTCTACCCAAACTCTGTAAAAAGCTCCACTTGAATACTTGTCATAGTGGATAGGGCAGAGCCACTTCTGATAAAGGAGCATATCATCAATTTTCTCGTTGACGTACATACCAGCCGTGTCTGTCGGCAACTCATCCTTATCTTTGAGACTGAACTTCTCCTTCAACTTCTGCATCGTCTTAGGTGCTATCTCTTCGAGGTTGGTTTGGCTGAGATTGAACACGTTGTAGCTCTTCAAGAAAGGCTGGACTTTGCAGTCTAGTTGGGCTGATCGAGTCATTCCATTGTAGCTGTCTTCTGTTATTTTGTTTCCATTCTTGTCTTTGTACTGAATGGACCAAAACAGAACAGGGAAGCTTTTCTCTCCTTTGTTCACACTAGCTCCTAATGCCTTTATCTGATTGAAGGTAGCAAAGATAGGATATTTGAATCTTTCTTCGTCCATCATGCAGAGGAACAGGAAGAATGAGTTCATTCCATTATATTCACGCCCTCCAAGGTTCACTGGGTTACCACCATAAGATGTGGTGAACCAACCCATCTTCCAATCTCCTGCCTTCATCTTTTGCATTCGTGAAATCATCATTTCAGCGAAATGTTCTAAAACGTTGTCTGTCTTCATTGCTCTTACTTTTTATATGCAGTTATTACAATTTCTTGCCATACATTCTTGCTATCTCATCGTAGATATATGCTCCGCTTGTATGAGGACTGCCAAACAATCCAAGAATGCGGTTATCTACAGTGATGCTGTTTGTCTTAACGACAACTCCGTTTTTGAGGTGGTCGCAATAAACTTCATTGCCGATATGGTAAAGCTCCATCTTGCGATTATAGCAATCTGTTCCAATATACTCCTTACTCATGGCGATCTCCTTTCTTTTTAAATTGTCTGCATGCGTAATACATTTTGTTGAAGTTATCTACCTTCTGGCGGATTTCGTCTTTAGTATTAAAATCACAAATCATGTCATGATAAAAAACTTCGCTGTCTTCTTTAAATAAACAGATGTCTAAGTAATCTGTATCAAGACCTAACGTTACATGCCCCTTATTTCTTTTTACCTTTTCTAATATAGCTTCTACTGCTTTCTTAAAGTGAATTTTTGTTCTGTCTAACATTTCATTGCTCTTATTGTGACTAGTTGGTTGGACCAGTCGTTACCTTTTTATTTACTTAACGTTTAAGAATTTAGAAACCTTACTAACAATCCCCTTTGCTGTTGAACATATTGAAGCGGTTTCAACTGCCACACTCTTGCCATCCTCCCAATAGGTAATCTGGATTCTCAACTTGTAACCATAGAAGCAGTTAGTTACATGCGCTCTAAGATTACCCTTACGAATGTCACCTTCGAAATAGTTATAACCTCCATCAAAATCACTTGTAACTGCTGCTATAACCTCAGCTTTGCTTGATACGTTTATTGTCTGTTTCATTGCTCTTATCTTTTAATTGTTATTATTTATTTTTGATGGTGCAAAGGTAGTCATTTTTTTGCATTTGACCAAATTTTAACCGCATTATTTTTCTTGGTTAACTTTATATAACTTATTGACTACTAGAGTGTTAAATAAAACCTATTTTCCTCTGTATAAGGCTAATTCAGGAAAATGGTATAAGGATATGGAGAAGAAAAATAGACAGCTTAGAAAGGCTTATGTAAGGTATTTAACCTTTCTTTAACTTAACTAATGTTACCGAAAATTACAGGAAGCTAATTTGACAAAAGATAGTCAAAAATGCCTTTTAACATGGTGTTACGGAGTGTTAATTAGGTGGTTTACCACCTTTTTTTTGTTAGCAACTTCCTTAATTCTAGCACCTCATTTCTCAAATCAGCGTTTTCTTTTCTGAGCTGCGAAATGAGGTGCTTATATGATAGTTCTGTTGTCTTGTCCATATCACTTGAACTTGATGATGAAAAATTCATGATCCAACCACTTGCCTGGGCAAAGACCTTTCTTCGGCTTACCGATGGTGATACTCTCAATCTCCTTCTCAATTCGTGGACTATCCTTGCGGTAGCCGTTGATGAAGAGAACGTGGGTATAAGGTTTATATTCCAGCTTGCCTATCACGCGACAATAACCGCCAAACTCATCGAAAAGCACCTCACCGCTTTCGGCTTGTTGGTTTACCAGTCGGGAAGCCCAATATGGCTTTATATCCCGATATTCCTCAGTCTTCTCGCCCGATACGATTTTATCGAACCATTGCTTGTTAATGGTGAGGGTCAATACTTTCTTTTTCATCCTTACACCTCCTCCCAATCGGTTGCGAGAATACTTTCAGTAGGTATAGCTGCAACACCTAAAGAGAACATATTAGGCATACACGTTCTGTATGATATTGTTTGAGGGAAACAGCCGCCTCCGCATATAGCAAATATGTATTCGCTATTTTTACGTCTAACAT